>Ga0315277_10000153_pt1 | contig 115787 bp, 101 predicted proteins | sample YL17G05_15_MG_FD_203695 | JGI IMG/M metagenome (GOLD analysis project Ga0315277, IMG submission 203695) | Sediment microbial communities from Yellowstone Lake, YNP, Wyoming, USA - YL17G05_15 | ecosystem: Environmental > Aquatic > Freshwater > Lake > Sediment | place: USA: Wyoming | collected...
TGGTGCCTTTTTGAACTCCTACCCCCCTTGAACCCGCGCCCATCGCATACGCGCTGGGGGGAAGATTTTGCGAGGTCTCGCTAAGATCCACATTCTCCGAGAGATCTGGACAAAGCGATTAGCTCGGTAAACCTCCGGCTTTGCCCGAGGACTCACAAAGTTTGACAATTCCGGAAGTGGCTCAGTTTTTCCACGCAGATCTGATGATTGATGCATTTATGGAACAAATATCTGTAGGGGCGCCACCTGTGGGCGCCCTCTAGGGCCGAACGGGCGGGCACAGGTCCCGCCCCTACGGTTGAACCGGATTGGTGTCCCACTAAGCTTGTCATGATCCAGTTTTAGCGCGAAGCGTTGACCGCTTTGAGCGGTTCACAAATCAAGCCTCTGGCTTTGCCGGAGGTTCTGACCTATGGCTTTCAAAAAGTCAAGTAGGTTTTTGGAATTTCGTGACAGGCTGCCCTTTTCCCGATTTCCGAGTGGGGTACGCGCCACCCGCCATAATTCCATTGCTCTCCACATCTCGCCGGGTTAGAAATGCTTATTATTATTTATGGAGGGTAGTCATGGATCACGAATTTTCTATCACACGGCGGGAATTTGGCATGACGGTGGCTGCTGCATTGGCAGGATTCACAGCGGCGGGCGCTGCAACCGATATTGAAGCGGGTCCGTGGTCGGGCGCGGCCATTGTGAAGAAGGTGTACGTTGGCGTGGCGAAGCCCACCTGGCCGCGGCCGGATCTCGATTTCAAACAAGAAATCGCCGGCATTGACGCGAGTCTCGCCGAACTGGAGCGCAAGCACGCAGGATTGGTACGCTTCACGGGGGGCGAATGGCTGAAGGAGCCGTCTGAAGTGGAGGCATGGGCCAAGGGCGTCGGCGATGCGGACGCCGTTCTTGTGCTCGATCTAACATCCAGTACCAGTGCGCTGCTGCGCCCGCTTGACACAGTCGATATACCAAAGTTGCTGTTCACCCGGCCGCTGACCGGGTGGTCGTTCATGGACGGCGCCCGCTGGATCCAACAGGGGCTGAAAGCCGACATGATCGCGTCCAGCCGCTTTGAGGATGTGGCTGGGCATCTGCCATTGATGCGTGCTATTCACCACTTACGCTACAGCAGGATCCTGATGGTGAACTCGAATCAGAAGGATGCCGCTGCCGAGGGCTATACTGAGCAGTTCGGCACGCGGATCGCTTTCGTCAGCTATCAGGAATTGAAGGCGGCGTATGAGGCCGCCGATGCACAAGAGGCCGAACATGAAGCCGCTGAGCTGAGGCGAACGGCGCTCCGGGTTGTCGAGCCGTCACCGGCCGAAATACGTGATGCCGCGCGGTTTTACTTGGCTGTCCAGGCGGTTCTGCGAAAGCAGCAGGCCAATGCCATCACCATCGATTGCCTGGGTGGCTTCCGCCGCGGTGACTTGACGGCCTATCCGTGCGTTGCCTGGAGCAAGCTGAACGACCGCGGGCTGTACGGCGTGTGCGAGAGTGACCTGGCCTCAACCATGACGCAGTTGCTGGTTACGGGTTATTGCGGCAGACCGGGCTTTGTCTCCGACCCAACCTTTGATGTCAGCCGCAACGAGGTGATACACGCTCACTGCGTCGCCGCGACTCGCCTGCATGGCCCGACAGCGCCCGCCTCGCGTTACATCCTGCGCTCGCACATGGAGGACAACAAGGGCGTCTCTGTGCAGGTGAAGATGCCGGAAGCGGAGAGCGTCACGGTCGGTAAGTTCCGCGACCCGAAAACATTTCTTATATCCACCGGCCAGGTCCTAGAGAACCTCGACAGCGCACGCGGCTGCCGCACTAAGATCCTCACTCGCGTAACGGATGCTCGCAGGATGGTCGAAGGCTACACGGGGGGGTTACACCGGGTGGTGTTTTTCGGGGACCACGTGGCAGCCATCGAGCGCATGGGGCGCTTGATGGGCTTCAAGGTCATCCACGAAGGGTAATTCAAACACAGAAAACTTGGACGCGGATTTGCGCGGATTTACACCGTCCCCCAGTTGTAAGCAGATCGGATGAGCTTTTGCCGCCACGGCGTGGGCTGCAAGAGCTCATCCGATCTGTGTAAATCAGTGTACATCCGTGTACCATTTTGCTTCAGCGCTCTCTCCCCGTTGAGAATAATCGATTCCAGTTAGGAGAGGCTCGACTTGGAGATCGGAGTTAAGTCGTGGACACCAAATTTCGGTGAATCAACCACGGGTTGATCTATACCAAGATTATAGGTACCATTTGAGAGTCGGAATGTGGCCTTTTTCATCCCAAAACCTCGGGCTGGCTTTGGTCGATTTTCACTGCTGCGGTGTATTTAATAAGTAAGTCGGTTGGCTCTGCAAACTCGATTTCTCGGGAAGGGGGTAGCCTGCCGATAGCGGAGTGCCTTGGGTATGTCTCCCACCAGGTTGAGAAAACCTCTCATAGGACTTGTCATAGCTGTAGCCTCGACCCTGGCGGCCCTCCTGCTTTATCAGATACCACTGCTAAGAACAATGGAGTGGAAGATCTACGATCTCGAGTTCCGAGCGCTCACCAATGCGTCGAAGGCGAGCCCCGACATCGTGATGATCACAATCGACGATGAGAGCGTTGAGAGGATGGACCAGGCTTTGGATTTGGGACGATTCCCCTGGCCGCGGGACGTCTACAGGGACCTCCTGAACTACCTCGAACGGGCTCGGCCCCGGGCGATCACCTTCGACATTTTGTTCATTGAGCGGGACAAGAGCGCCGAAGGGCCGGCGCGCGATCAGGATTTCGTCGAGGCGACGCGGGGCCTGGGGAATGTTATCCATGCCATCGAAGTCGATGACACTGTCAACCGCACGCCCAAGTCTTCGATCGCCCAAGGATACCAGCTCAGCACGGAGGTCGAGGAGCACAGCAGCATAAAGCTTCCGTTTGACTCTCTTGCCAATGCGAGCAGAATGCTGGGCAGCACCTTCATGGCCCTTGATGCGGACGGCCCGGTTCGCCGTTTGGTGCCGTTTGTCCGACAGGGAAGCACCTATTATCCTGCACTTGCCATCGCCACGGCCATGGTCGCCCTCAACCTGCAACCAACAGACATTCGACTCGACTCTGCAGGACTTCATCTTGGCGATCGTCTCATCCCGCTCATGGAGGTACGGCCGGAATACGCAGAGCGCATTCGCACACGGCACATGCTGGTGAACTATCGGGGACCGGCCTACGCGGACCCGGAGCGCAAGACGACGACCTACAGAAGCTACCGTTTCTGCGATGTCTATCTTTCCGAACTGCAGATTGAAGCGGGAGAAAAGCCGAGCGTCGATCCTCAGGTGTTCCGAGACAAGATCGTTTTTGCGGGTTTTGGAAGGGCGGACGAGTTGGACGCCGACGAGCACGGGCTGGCCGTGACGGCGAACGCCGGGTACGATGCCACTGGTCTGAAGCAATTCCTGACGACCTTGAAGGAGAGAAATGCGGGCTCGGAGATAAAGCAGGGCCTTTTTGCTTCGCATCCGGAAATGGACGAGCGCCTCCAGAAAATCGACTCCATAATTCAGAGAAGCAACTGGAGCGGCGGCGCAGTCGACCAGGCGAGGCTCCAGAAGTATGTCAAATATAAACCGGTTCCTCTGGCCGAAATAGCCGTGATCCAGGCAGGTACCGCGGGACTTGCCAGGGGCGGCAAGGAGGGCGAGGAAAAGAAGAAGGATGACGAACAACAGGAACCCAAGAAGAAAAGCCGCTTCAGCCTGGCCAAGCTCAAGAATCCTCTGGGGGGTGGGGAGGAGAAAACGCAAAGCGCGGAGGTGACAGGATCCGGCGGCTCGCGAGGCGTGGACAAGGAACGCCTGGCCAAGGGAGGTTCCAACCCGACACTTGTAGCTGTCATCGTAACCGACCAGGAAATCCAGGCCTTCATTAAGGAAGGGAACCTCAAGGCTTGACTCACCCTTTGCGGTTCTTCGTGACCTTCGTGTCTTCGTGTTGTCTTTTACAGAACAACACAAAGACACGAAGGACACAAAGAATCACAATGAATCTCTAAACCGCAACATGATGAGGTTGGTGAAGTCTCTCAGGCCGGATATGGTGCCGCTGGGTGGAGGGAAGCCCCGAGATCGTAGGAGGCCCGCCCAACCCATTCAGACTCTATAACACGGCCGACAACGTCCACGAGTGGTGCTCTGATTGGTATGGAAAAGATTATTACAGGTTCAGCCCGCAGAAGGATCCATTGGGCCCTCTGTGTGGCGTCCGGCGTACGTTCCGAGGCGGGTCCTGGCGTCACCAGGTGAAGGTGACGCGCAGTTCGGCCCGCAGCGCGCTCAACCCGTGCTTTCGCTACACCGACTATGGATTCCGCATAGCCAGAGCCATAGAGAACAGGGATTAGTGTCTTTTGATTCAAATTGTGCGCTCTTGGGGCAAGAAATGTAGGGGCACGCGGCAGCGTGCCCGCGCCCCAAACAGGGCATGCTGCCGCATGCCCCTACCCTCTTGGTTCCGGCTCCTCCGGCTTGGGGGATGGGGGATGGAACTGGCGGGGTACTTCTGCGCAAGAGACATCGGGTTCGTGTTTTGGACCCGGTCGTAGCATCGCGGTACGCATGAAGCTTCCTCGCAACTCCTCACGCGTCCGCGCATCCTGTCAGGAAATCTTTTCCGATTCCCGTCCCCTAACCCCCGGCCCCTGATCTCTATCTTTATCCAAGTTGGGCGGCAAGCTCGGTGGGGCTGGTGACGGGGGCCTTGCAGGTGTAGTTCTCACAAACAAAAGCCGTTGGTAGACCATTCACGCGGGACCTACCTAAGAGGAGGAAGAGTTCATCGCTCAATCCGCAGGCCACGACCTTGTTCGGAAGATAGCGGTGGAAGACTTCTCCCAGCAGAGCGCGGGTGGCCTCCTGGGTAGGATCGCCGATAATTGCTATCTCTTTAGGGCCGGACAGATAGAGGTCCAGAGCGCAAAGCAGGTTGCTGAATGCGACAGGGTACCGGGACATTGGCAACGCCATTGTTTCGAGGACAGGCCGAGCCTGCTGCGACCATCTCTCCTCACCTGTGAACTTCCAGAGTCGGAGGAGCGCATATACGGCGACGGAGTTTCCCGAAGGAGTGGCGTTGTCGTAAAACTCCTTCGGACGCTGGATAAGTTGCTCGTGATCGTCCGACGTGAAGTAGAAACCGCCGCCGGCGGGATCCCGGAATTTCTCGATCATCGCATCGGCCAGGCTTTCGGCTTCGGAAATCCAGCGCTGGTCAAAGGTGGCTTCGTAAAGCGAGAGCAGGCCGTCGGTGATGCAGGCGTAATCCTCCAGATAGGCGTTGTGCTTTGCCTGTCCGTCTTTGTAGGTGCGCAACAGGCGACCATCGCGCCGGAGTCTCGACAGCAGGAATTCAGCGTTGCGGACCGCCGTCCGGCGGTAGTCATCGCGATCAAGTCCGTTGGCGGCCTCGGCGTAGCTCCGCAGCATCAAACCGTTCCATGAGGTCAAAATCTTCTCATCGCGCCCTGGCTTGACCCGTTTTTCCCTGGACTCGAAAAGGAGCTGCCTTCCTCGGTCTATTGCCTGCCACAGGCGCTCCTCCGAAACGTGACACAGACGGGCGACGAGACTCTCAGACCGCGGCACGTTGAGTATATTCTGTCCCTCGAAGTTCCCGTCAGGACTGACCCCGTAGTAAGTGCAGAACAATTCGGCATCGGCTTCGCCCAGAATTGCCTCGATCTCTTTTGGGGTCCATAGGTAGTACTTTCCTTCGTGCCCCTCGCTGTCGGCGTCCTCCGTCGAGTAGAAGCCGCCTTCGGGCGAGGTCATCTCCCGCATCACGTAGTCTAGCGTTCCCTGACTGATTCGCCGGTAGAGGGTATTCCTCGTCAGCAGATAAGCGTCCAGGTAAATACGGCTCAGCAAGGCGTTGTCGTAGAGCATCTTCTCGAAGTGCGGTACGAGCCAGGATGCGTCCACCGAGTAGCGGTGAAAACCGCCGCCGATCTGGTCGCAGATGCCTCCGCATGCCATCCTCGTCAGCGTCTGTTCGACAACCTCGAGGAGGTGCTTCTTCCCGGTCCGCTGGTACGAGCGCAGCAAAAAGGTCAGAGCCATGGAGGGAGGGAACTTGGGAGCGCGTCCGAAGCCTCCATTCTGCGCATCGTAGTTTGGGACCATGCTGGAAACGGCCGTATCCAGGATATTGGCGGTCAGCTCTCGCGTTGCTGCGCCGGAGGGATCCGCCTTCTCCAGTTCTGCGACAATGGCAGCTGCATCGTTGAGAATCGCATCTTTCTTTGTGCGGTAGGCATGAGCAACGCTCGACAGCACGCGCGGGAAGCCCGGCATGCCGTGCCTGTTCTCGGGAGGGAAGTAGGTTCCTCCGTAAAAGGGAACCTGCTCCGGTGTCAGGAATACGGTCATGGGCCAACCGCCTCCCCCGGTCATCATCTGCACGGCGGTCATATAGATCGCATCCAGGTCAGGCCGCTCTTCTCGATCGACCTTGATATTGATGAAGTTTTCGTTCATCAGCTTGGCGATATCTTCATTCTCGAACGACTCGTGTTCCATGACGTGGCACCAGTGGCACGCCGAGTAGCCGATGCTGAGCAGAATGGGTTTGTCTTCTTCACTTGCTCGATGCAGCGCCTCCTCGCCCCAGGGATACCACTGGACCGGGTTGTGGGCGTGCTGCAGCAGGTAGGGACTGGTCTCGTTGGCCAGAGCGTTGGTGAATTTATGTTCCGACATACCTGCAGATTATGTGATGCCGGACGACCCGTCAATGAGGAATGACGCGTTACGAACTGAAGCAGGCAGCAGGCAGACGGCTGCAGGCAGTGAGTTGTTACGGCCTCTGCCCCTGATCCGTGTTTTCACCGCCTACTGCCAGCTGCCTACTGCCGACTTGGTTTATTCGTCATTCGACATTCGTCTTTTTTTGGTAGGTGGCCTCGATGCGGCTTTGAATCCCGCCGCGGGGGGTGAACTCCCCCCTCACTTTCATGCGGACAGGTTTGCAGGCCGACACGAGGTCGCGCAGAATGCGATTCACGGCATTTTCGTAAAAAATCCCGATATTGCGATAGGCCGTGATGTATTCCTTTAGAGACTTCAACTCCAGACACCACTGGTCCGGAGTGTAGTTGATGTAAATCGTGCCAAAGTCAGGCAAACCCGTTTTGGGGCAGATGGCCGTGTACTCCGGGATAACTATTTCGATTTCGTAACCGGGGTACTGATTCTCCCAGCACTCTATCGACGGCAGTTTGGCGTGAATGCCGGATTTGGCATGCCGCTCAGTATATCGTCTCATAAACAAAATCTATCACGCCAGTCGGGGTCGTATCCGCAAAATTCAAAAATCGACCGACAAAACAGCGCGACGTAACCACTCAACCGGAAAACAGAGCCGCGACCGCCAGGGAGCGGGAAGATGTCGCAGTATTGTTCAGGACTTCCGTTTGCTTACGGCCTCCGAAAGATGAAGTAATCGGAATTGGGGTTATCGGCCCATGCCGCCAGGGTATAGCCGTTTCTGTCTTTATCCGTCATCAACGGCGTCCCTGAAGCGATGGCATCGAAACGATACTTTAATTCCGGGTCACACCAGGACCAGTCGATATCGGGTGCGAGCGGAGAGATTCCCGCTTCGCAGCCGGGACTGTATTCGCCGGAACAGAAATACTCGATAAGGGAGTTTTCCTTGAAGAAGTTCCCGTGGGCGAAGCCGGGAGGGATCCATATCCATTCCGCAAAACCGGCATTCGGATCGGTGGGCATATCGTAGGCAAGGATCTTCCCGAAGGTGGGAGAACCCTTGCGGATGTCCAGTACCATGTCAATCATGTGGCCGCACAATGTTCGGATCAGCTTTCCCATGTGAGGGTTCCACTGAAAGTGCAAGCCTCGGATGGTTCCCGGTTTCGAATAGCTCTCGTTGCACTGGCTGAACTCGACGTGTTTCAGAAAAGGCAGGTCGTTCTGGAAATCGCTTTTCCTGAACAGCTCAGCAAAGTACCCACGATTGTCAGCGAACCGTGCGAAGCGGATCACCTTGATGTCCGGAATGATCAGGTCCTTCACCTCCAAAATCTTCACTCTCTGTCCTCCTCTGGTCAACCACATGCGCTGATACGCTTTTCAGCATCAAAACCTATTGTTGTTCAAATGTATCAGGTTTTTTCCGAAGCCTCGCGCACAATGATCATTTTAAGGCAGTACCGCCGAGGCTTCGGAAAAAAACCATTGAACTGAACCGCTTGCCTGTGGAGATTGTATCAGTCAGGCTTGTGCCGGTGGGAGAATTTGAGGAGGTTTGGAGGAATTCGGTCGAGGTGGTTTTTGCAGGGGAAGGAGCGCCGCGACCTTGGCAGACAGGCTCGTGGGCTAAGGTTTTCGGCTTTGAGGCGCACTCCTCCCCTCAACATGATGACGGACATTGGAAATGGCCTTTGGTGGAACATAGCTCTTGTGGCGAGCGTATCCGACCTTCGATGTTTGTCAGCTGGGGGTTGAATCTTTGTTTCCAGAGAGGAGCCAGCATCTGAACGAGGTGCATTCGGCCCTGATGGCAAACGGGACAGATATCGAGGGACTCTCCAGTCGGGGCTGTGTGGCGGGATTTCCAGTCGAGGAGTTGGGGATCGGTTTCCGGGGGTGGAGCATTCAGGAGCTGGCGACAAAGTGAGAGTCGGCTGTGGCGGTGGTGGTTGGCGAGAAAGCCGAAGTATCTGAGCTTGGCGAAACCCTGGGGAAGGACATGCATAAGGAAGCGGCGGATGAACTCGTGAGCATCGAGAGTCATCGTTCCTGTGCGGTTGTGTTTTTTGCGGTCTCTCTACTGGAAGGTTACCTTGCCGTCCTGAAAGGCCAACAAGCGGTTGTTTGAGATGGCGATGCGATGGGTATAGCGGCCGAGGTAATCGAGGACCTAAGCGGGTCCTCCGAAGGGAGGTTTGGCATATACGATCCATTCGGTTTCGCGGTTTCTGCGTAAGAAGCGGCTGAAGACTTGCGGGTCGGCCAAGGGTTGGAGATCGGCAAAGAAGAGCAGCTTTCCCTGCTCAAAGGCCTGCTTGAGGTAGCAGAGGAATTTCTCACGGAACAATCGAGAGAGGACTCGAACGGGCAGAAAGAAGCCCTCCCGGCAGGATATCCACTGGCTGTGGTCTGGGGACAACCCACCTCCGGGGACGACACAGTGCAGGTGGGGGTGATGCAGCAGGGTCTGATTCCAGGTGTGCAGCACGGCAGGGAAGCCGATTTCAGCCGGAATGTCCTGGATTATCAGGCCAATCGCTGCCACGCAGCGTCAATCCCGACGAGGAGGCAGATTTCATTCGCCGTGAAATACGGATTACGAAAGAGGTTACAACCTCGGCAACGTTGCTGATAAGACTGTTCGTGAGATCGCGAATAGCAAAGGAGCTCGCCATTCCAGAAAGACTCATGAATCCGGGATACAAAAAGCAATTTTCATTATCCAGGCCAAGCAGAATGTTCTTTCCCCATATTGTTTTGATCGATATCACGATTGCTTGTAACGCGAGATGCGTCATGTGCCCGACCAGAACGAGCGCGCGAAAGAAAGCCATAATCGACGACGCTCTCTTTCATAAAATAATTATGGAGTTAGCGGAATATTCAACCCAGATTGAGCAGGTTTGGCTGGGTATGCATGGGGAGCCTTTTATAGATGTGAAACTCGCGGAGAAGGTAGATTTATGCAGGAGGCATGGACTAAAGACAATTATCAGTACCAATGGATCTCTTGTTACCAGTGACAGGGCGGCCAGCGTTCTGGAGGCCGGTGCCGGTACGGTCATTTTTTCTTTGGAGTCTCTTGATCGGAGCATATACGAGAGGATTCGAGTCGGGTTAAATCATTTGGAGGTGGTGACAAACATAAAAGGGTTCATAAATTTGAAGATCAAGGGGTCATTTTCGACAGGTGTAGTCATTCGCTGCGTTGGATCGGAATGGAATCAGAATAATAAACAGGAATTCATCGATTATTGGGCACCGTACCTAAAGCCGGAAATCGGCGGAATTGAATTCACACCGATCAACAATTGGGCGCACGGCAGGCCGGGCCGATCGCACGGGACGACTCCCTGCCGGCAGGTAATGGGTATGACCAGCATCCTGAGTGATGGAACTGTGTCACTGTGCTGCATTGATTATGAAAAAGTCTACACCCTTGGAAATGTCGAAAATAATACTATTCGTGAGATCGTGAATGGCGAAGGGGCGCGCAAATTGCGAGAAATTCATGAATCAGGAAGAAGAGATACTTTGAGAATGTGCGATACCTGTTATTTGCCTGAACTTTGGGATGGGGTCCTGCCAGAGACATATGGTGAATCCACCAGGATAGGCGACATGAAGCGGTCCGGGTGGGTCAGCGGATTCGGTGAAATAGCTGCCCTGCAAATGGGAAACAGGGAACAAAGTTGACACGCCCAAATATTCATTTACAGATTGACGCTATTTCATGCTGTAACCTTCGCTGTCCTTCGTGTCTGGTAACGTACAATCGGCAAGCGATTCAAGGGCCCTTGGCCAACAAAGCTATCGAGACTGAGTTCCTCGCCCGCATCCTTGACAAGGCGGTGGGAGAATGCAATGTGGCGGGTGTATGCCTTTACATGTATTCGGATCCGATGCTTCATCCGCGGCTGCCGGAACTGATCAACTGCGTGCACCAGCGGAATTTGAGGTGTTTGCTCAGCAGCAATCTCAATATCTTGCGCGATCCGCATGCTGTCATGAACGCGAACCCTGACTGGATTCGAGTGTCGGTGTCGGGATTCTGCCAGGAAATCTATCGGCGCGGGCATCAAAACGGCGATATCGAGAGAGTGAAAGCCAATATGATGCGTCTGGCCCAGGCCCGGCAATTGACAGGAAGCAAATGCGAAATCGAGGTATATTATATCCGCTATATCGACAACGGCGATGATGAGAGGGCGATGCAGGATTATGCGCATTCCCTTGGATTCAAGTTCACGGGCAGTTGGGCCAATATCTCTCCCGTTGAAAGAATAATGGCGCTCATCGATAGGCCGCAGGCCGTAAATCACGCGGATCGGACGCTACTGGCTCGCATGGCAGTTCCATTGGGTGAAGCACTTGCGGTGACTGCGAAGCAGCCGTCGCCAAGTTGCTGGCTCCAGGATAACTATTTGTCCATGGATGTCGAAGGAAATGTATACCTTTGCTGTGCGGTGTCCCACGAAAATGGCAATATCATTGGAAACTATCTGGATTTGTCGATTTCGGAGATACAGAATCGCCAGCGGCATCATTCCCTGTGCTCGCCTTGCAAGAAGCTTGGAATCCCCGATTTCTATAAAATGGAGAAGCCCGAGTTCGATGATATCCGGAATTGTGTCTGCCTCAGGGTGTGCAACGCGAACGATTCCTAAACTCGTTCATAAACTAGAATGCAGTCCCGATCCCATTGAGTTACCAGAAGATGCTGCTCGTGTGCTAACAGGTGCCCTGTCTTATAGTCGGGGAAAAACTTACCTGCCTCTTTGCCGCCTGGAGAAAACAATTTCAAACATCCGTTAAGCACGTTCTGGGAGACAACGACCATGCCGTCGTCGAACACAGCCACGCTCGCCGGTCTCAGCAGGCACCCGTTTCCTAGACCGCATCCGCCAATGGTCTGAAGAATGTTGCCGGAGTAGTCCATCTTGTGCACGCGATGGTGTAATGGGTCTGCACACCAGACGTTGCCATGGGAATCCGCACACAACGCGGAAGGATATCGAATTTCTTTTTGATCTGGTCCCGGGCGTGCGAAATAGAGTTCGCAGGCTCCAGAAGATGAGATCCGCACGATGCGTTGATTACCACTATCGGCCGCCAATACCGAGCCATCCGGAAGGCAGCACAATCCTGTAGGACCGCGAATCAGGCTCGGCTCAAGACAGATGGAGTCAATTACCTGGATGTGGGCCCGTCTTAGATCAAACATCTGGATCCGGTGATTGAGGTGATCTGCGACCCAGACCCTGTTCTCGCCATCGAACGCTACGCCGGCCGGAACTTTTAACTCCCCCACATTACTGCCTGATTTGCCAATGCGGCAGAGCAACTTTCCATCGGCATCCAGCCACAGGACCTGATCTCTGGCGTATAGGCCGACTAGAAGCTGGCCATCACGACTCATCGCCATACAACAGGGCCTGGGTTGAGCCCCCTCATAGTAACCTGCCAGCGAGATGCACCCCACTTCCCGAAGAAACGAGCCCGGCTGTCTGTATTTATGAACCAAAGGGCGTCGCAAGGTAGCACCCGGCTCGATTGTTGCGCGGAAATCGGTTCCCTCCGCATAACGAGCTGAGGGCAAGGAAACAACATCTGTTGAGGCTTCGACCACACCGGACCAGTGATAGAGCCACTCGCGGATGCCTTCGAGATAGGATTCAAGGTGCCTGATGGAATGCTCCAACCTGTCCAGCATTCCAGCATCCGCATGGGGCTGGTCAGGCAGGGTCAAGCGGAGCATGAACAAGTCGTCCAGGCGCTGCTGGACATCGCTGAATTGCTGTCTTAGTGGTTTACAGAGAGATTGCCACCTGTCCCGTGCCGTTTGGATTACGGACTCTGCTTTATCTGAAGCCTCTTTGGAGTCCAATGATCTCAATTCCAGGACGCCTACGCACAGATGGTGGAGTGCGCTATAGAGCCTCCCTTCAAGGGAATGCAATCCCTTCCCCAACTTTTGGAGACTCTCCGGCAAATGAGTGAATTTCTCCAAATCCGATTGCGATTGTTGTACCCCTCCGAGGAATTCGTCTGCAAGCAGCACGCCGGCCTGAATGTTATTCAGGACCTCCGAAACGGCCGAGGTCACTTCATCATCGTCGGTGCGAAGGATCTCCTGTTCGGCGGCGCACAACAATACGGAATCCCTTCGTGGAGGCTCGCCGCTAATGTCCGCGTGCGCATTCTCGATTTCCCAAGACCATCTCTGCAGCTCGTTATTGGTTTGAGTCCAGAATTGATTCGCAGGCAGGTTTGACGAAACGGGAGTCCCTTCTATGCTGAATTCTTGATAACCCTTACCGGCGCAATCGAAGCGCTGCAGACGTTTCGTGCGCCGGGACCATCCCAGGAAACCCGATACATCAACGGCTATCCACTCAACCGTATCGGTAGCGGAAGAGAATACGGGCAGCAGGTTTCCATACAAGAGTCGCTTGAGTGACTGTGAGGAAGGTTCCCAGACATAAAGCTCATTCTCCGAGTTACCCAGAACCTGTGTGGGATAGTAGAGGAAGTCAAAAGGCGGAAAATTCATCACGGTGCCTTGCGGCAGAGGGTCGAGTTCCAGCCCGACCCCTGGGATCGCCCACCGCTGAGTAGCCGCCTGAACGACGCCTCTGCCCATCTGAAACAGGAATCTGCCATCCTCCCCGAACGCGATGATGCAGTGCGCTCCCTTGTCCAGAACCAGCCAGAATCCCCGGGGCCCTGCGTCCGGAGAAAAATCAGGGCGGGAAATATAGCGAATATCCGTAGGTTCCAGAAACGGATCTTGCCCCCTCCTATCCCATAGGGCAAGGGCACGCCCGTCAAGGGACAAAAACCGGACCCGGTGATTCCAGGCATCCGCCACGCCAATGCAGCGTTGTGCAATTCCCTCGGCATGAATCACCCCGATAGATATGCCCCGAGGGTAGCGGAACTCCCTTACTCCGGGCTTGCGCAATCCCACAACCCACCGGATGCTGCCTCGATTGTCGAGCGAAACAACTGCATCGTTAAACTCGTCGGAGAAGAAAATGCTCCCGTCATCATCCAGAAGAATTGTATGAAGCGGTCCTGGAGATAAGCGGTCGAACACCGGGAGCGCCAATGATTGCACCGGTCGCGGATCTGTCTTTGATGGAGTTTTCATTTGGCTCATATCGGACCGGCGTTCATCGATGCTGCCGGATCCATCCCTTCGATTCATCATTCATTGATTTAACGGTTTGTGCTGAGTCGGCATTCAGGTCAGGAAGGTGATAAGCACAAGGCTTTCCTCGCTTATATGGATATTCCTGCCCGGCCGCAATCGCTGCATTCCGGGCTCAATCAGGCCGATGGTGAATCCATCCAGCGGCCCCTCCCAACTATAAACAAATACTACATTTTTTGCGAGAAGCGACCGATGAAGATCATTGGGCTAGCCTCTGCTTAAGGATCCGGTCGGGGATCATGTTACCCTGAGGAATTGAGCCGAACAGTGCGCATTTTGATCGTTCATAGAGAGTATCCTCCTGAAACAGCCTGGGGCGGCATTGCAACCTTCAACTATCATCTCGCCCGAGAGATGAAGGAGAGGGGTCATTCAGTCGACGTGCTCTCCTTCAGCTATAACGCACCCAGCGACACTGTGGTCGATGGGATTCGAGTGAAGCGGATCGTATCCGACGTCAAGAAATACCCTTGGGATACCTCCATGCTCTACTATTTCTGGCGCTATAGCCGCAGCGTGTATCGGGCATACAATCAGATGAACCAGGAAGCCCGCTATGATGTTGTCGATCTCTGGGATCATCTGGCAGAAGGATTAGAGATAATAAAAAGCGGTATTGCGCCGACGGTCCTGCGATTGGTTGCTCCATGGAGCTGGGCTAGCTCCAATACTCTCAACATTCAGGAACGAAAGATTGACATCTGGGGACTGAAGAGGATGGAGCGAGCCTGTGCCTCCAATGCCCTTTTCCTCAACTCTCCCAGCCGCGATCTCGCCGATCGTGTGATGAAGTTTTTCAATCTGAATCGCCCGGTGGAGATCATTCCGAATCCTATTGATGCCGACCTGTTCAAGCCCGCGCCCTTTCCCTCGGAGAGCCCTCTCAGAGTCTATTTTTTAGGACGCCTGGAGCCGAGGAAAGGACCTGACATTCTGGCAAGAGCAATTCCGAGCGTCGTCAGAGAGCATGCCGACATTCAATTCACCTTTGTCGGAACCGACTGCCCGACCAGAACGAGCCGCTCCTGCCGAAAAGAACTGACTGAATATTTGGAGACAGAAGGGGTTGCGGCAAAGGTCTGCTTTCAGGATCCGGTTCCGCTTCTGGAGCTGCACGAGATTTACAACTCGGCACACATCGTTGTGGTGCCCTCCAGGTACGACACTTCCCCATACGTATGCCAGGAAGCAATGGCCTGTGGAAGGCCGGTGATTGGAACCTCGGCGGGCGGCATGCCCGAATATCTGGATCACGGAAATGCGGGAGTAATTATCCCGCCGGAGAGTCCGGATGCTCTGGCAAGGGCCATTCTCGATCTGGCGCGCGACCGGCAACGTCGCCTGCAACTCGGCCACGCCGCAAGAGAAAGGGTTATTCAGATCTATGATCGCCCTCTAATAGCACAAAAGGTGGAAAGACTCTACTGCAATGCCATAGCACTACATAAAGGACGGAAGAACAATGGACAGGGTTAAGGCCGAGAAGATCAGGGAGATCAGCCGATGCCCTAAGTGTGGCTCCGCGCTCCAATACGAGCAGGAGAGCGTCAGTTGCCGCGATCTGAGTTGCGGAAGCAAATATCGCTGTGAGCGAAGCGTGCCCATCCTCATTACCCCTGACGAGCAGGAAAAAATCAGGAAGTTTCTAGCCCGTCACACTGCGCAAACAGTGCCCGCGATCAATAGCAAGCTGAAAGCCGCGCTTTTTCCGCCCGGCCAAAGCTACGATCCCAGGCGAAAAGAGAGGATGGACCCGCTCTGGAAGCGATTTGGCGAATCTTCAGTTATTGTCGACGTCGGCGCCCAGACGGCATCTCTGCGAAAAGACGTTATCAACCTAGATCTGACCGCCTTTAAAAACGTGGACCTGGTAGGCTACGCGCTTCGCCTGCCACTCGCCAACGATTCTGTGGATCTCCTCGTCAACACAGGTCTATTGGAACACGTGGAGAGCATTCGTGCAGTATTGGCAGAGTTTTATCGAGTCCTTAAGCCCGGGGGCGTCGTCTATACCGAAATACCCTGGATGCAAGGCTATCACCCCGACCCGACCGACTTCGAGCGACTCACCTTCCAGGGCCTCGCGCGAGAGTTGGTACGATTCAGAGTGGACGAGATGGAGGTCAGCTCGGGCCCCTTTTCAAATATCTGCTGGTCGGTGCGTGAGGCCCTCGCTAGCCTCTGCACGAAGAAACAGACATTTACATGGACCTGGATCATCGTTGGGTGGCTGACCTTCTGGGTCAAATATCTTGACAAGCTGGCTGTGGGCAAGCCTTACGCGCACCGGTTCGCCTCCAGCTATTACGTCATAGCCACCAAAGGGGGACAAACGCGATGAATAGAGACCTTCCTGTCATCCTCGGAGCGGGTGGCTTCATCGGCGGGCGCCTGGCAACCGTACTGCTCGAGCGCGGGCACACGGTTCGCCTTTTTGACCGGGCCTACAAGAGAAACCATGTGTCCGCACTAAAACGCTTTGAAGGCAGGTATGAACTCGTCGAGGGGAACCTTGAAAGTCCGGCGGACCTGGAGAAAGCTATCAAAGGGACGTCGGCCGTTTTCCATTTCATCTCCTCATCGGTGCCGGTTACTTCGCCGCTAATGCTGGATGTTGAGGTTGAGGTCAACCTCCCAAACACCCTGAAAATCATTCATACGATGCTCGAGTTTGGAGTCGAACGGATCATATTCCCCTCCTCGGGTGGTGCGATATACGGAGAATGCGGATTTGCAAACATAAAAGAATCAGTGCCGGCAAATCCCGTGGGAGCATATGGGATGGGCAAACTTCTTGTTGAAGAAACACTTCGTTATTATCGTCGCGCTGCTGGACTCAAAGACCTGATCGCCCGCATCTCGAATGGCTACGGTGCGCGGGATCGGACTACATTTCGTCAGGGGGCTATTGATGCATTTATAATGCGCCATTGGGAAGGCAAGCCCGTGCCTCTCTGGGGAGATGGATCCGCTGTCCGCGACTATGTTTACATCGACGACATCATTACCGCGCTCGTCCGTCTGTATGAAGGGGGCGTGTACGGTATCGAGGTGAACGTCGGGTCGGGAATCGGATACAGCTTAAAGGATGTTATCTCTATCATTGAAAAAGCATCCGGTATTCCCGTGAAGATAGAACCTATGGAAGGAATGTATACCGGCCTTAGACGTAATGTTCTCGATGTTCACCGACTTGAAGAGACCACTGGTTACCGCGCCACAACAAGTCTGGAGGAAGGCATCTCACGTTGCTGGGATGCCATCACCTGCCTGGGGCGCATCGATGCAACGCAGCTCCCATTCGGCATCCTTCAAGGCCACACAATGTGGCCCGAGTCGGAGCTGTTGGGCCCCTTCTAGGGCGCATGAAATAAAAACGAGTGTCGGGAGAGCCCTGACGACATCCCGAGTGTTCCTCTCAGCGAGAGCCCGTGACTGGCGGTTTTTGGAGTAGCTCCATTGCCCTACGTTGAAATCTCCGGTGCATGCAATGCCAACTGCGTTTTTTGTCCCGGGGGACCGAATGGACCCCGCCGGGGAAGGTTCATGCCTCCTGCTCTCTTCGAAAAGATCCTTCGAAAGGCGAAACTGGAAGGTTTCGTGGATCGGGTCGTTTTCCCATACAACAAAGGAGAGCCCCTTCTTCATCATGCCCTGCCAGAGATACTCGACGTAGTTCGGGGCTTGGATATGCTGGTGGCAATCTCCACCAATCTCATTCGCCTCCCGGATTTTGACTCAAAGATGCTTTCTACGATACAAAGCGTTGATGTATCCCTCTCTGGATTTTCCAACTACACATACAGGCTCAACCACAGGGGGGGCGATATCCGCAGGGTCACATCGAACATCCTCTCATTGCGTGATCTGCGCAACTCTGCCGGGTTGACTTTCCCCATCACAGTGAAATGGCACAGATACCGGTACAACGAACATGAAGTTGAGAAAGCGCGCAACTATTTCGCCGATGAAGGGATCGCGTTCTCAAAATTCTTCGCCTTTTTTGGTGCGGCCAAGGAATTTGAGGATTACTACGAGGGGAGATTTCCGTTAGATAAACGGAAACTCGTCGAGGAGCGCATATTCAGCGATGTCATCGATCGTTCCGTAGAACGCCACAAAAACATTGATCATTGTCCATTGAGCGATATTCTGACAATCACCGAAACCGGCCGGGTGCTTCTTTGTTGCGCTTATACCAACACACCCGACAGCATCATCGGGGACTATCTTTCACTTTCCCTGCAGGAGATCGTTAGGGCAAAGACGCAGAAATCCTTCTGTGCGAAGTGCATGGCAAGTGGTTGGGCAGGATTCTTTGCGGCTGGAGAATGAAGCTCTCAGGGTCTACTCATGGGTGACATATTTCAATTTGAATGGGTTAAATCCCTTGCAGGCGAATTGAAGGGGCCCGTGCTTGAAATCGGCAGCAAAAGGTATGGCGGACCGCCGATTTTCTTTGACTACCGCGCGATTTTTCCTTCAGGCACGCCGTACCTGGGAGTCGATATGGAGCCCGGAGAAGGCGTGGATCTGGTCTTGGACATGGCTTCTGCATTAACCGCAGTAAAGGGGAATTTCAACGGGAAAACATTCAATTCCATCATTTGTATGAGTGTCCTTGAACATGTGAAGGATGTATTTTCGCTTGCGCGAAACATCAGCGCCCTGCTGAGTGAGGGAGGAACCGCAATCCTCTCGGTGCCGTTTTCATGGGGGATCCACTCCTATCCCGATGACTACTGGCGTTTCACCCCCAATGCAATGAGGTATCTGTTTCCTGCGCTGCAGTTTGACAACCAAAGGAGCTGGTTGCACACCGCCTCAGGCAGAAGATTGAGACTCGACGAGCCTGGAGATTACAATAACTTCATGTATCCCCCCGTGGTAACCGGCCGCAGTCCAGGTGATTTCCCCGGCATTATTGAGTACACAATGATTGATATTGTCGGGATCAAAAGACGGTCGGAACTTCAGCCCTAGCGCAAAAAAAGCCATGGTCTCGGGCTTGAAAAGAGGATCGCTGTTTTCGGCATAGTGTCACTCTCACCTGAATCCCTTCCTTTATTCAAAGAGGCTGGCTGTGCACCTTGGATGATTTCATCCCGCCGGTGCTTGCTCAAGTGCTCATTCTGCTCTTCAACGGCGCTTCGAGGAAAGTAGCGCTGGTCACGAACTCGTGTGCGGGCAAAGGCGGCACCAAGTGTTGGTTGGGATTTTATGGGCAGGGAACATCCAGGAAATGACATCAGCCCTGACAGCCTTATAGAGCGTAGATTACTCGGCGGGTCTTTATGTGGTGCTGTTCGAAGTCCCCGAGGAGTATGAAATCGCGGTCTATCGGCACTTTGCAGTTGTGCAATACCCGCGGTGGGAAGTGATCCCGGAGAAGCCGTAGCATGGCTCAGGCAGAGCACCAAGGACGACATCCCCTGGATCTTGCGGGAGGATGATGCCTTGCTCAACTAGGTTTCGCGGAGGAGCGTAGAGTCTCACACTGAGAGCCGGCGTCAACCCTCCTGTCTGAGCCTCAGGCGGATTGCGTACGAGCGGCCATTCGTGTTGGGGTCGCTGCCGTCGGAAGTGGAGAAAATTATACCGTCGCCCCAGTGGCAGTACCTGCCGTTGCCTTCTTGGATTATTTCCCGGTGCCGCCAATGACCGGGCCCGAGCCCCACACCATCCTCGTATAAGAAGAGTGGGGAGCGATAGTTGTTATCGTTCCAGTCGGCCAGGTTCCTATATTCTTGAAGAGTTGCCAGCCAGGCGCGGCCCTCCAGATGCCGGAAAGGGCCGCGCAGGGACTCATGGGGCCACGCGGGGCGAAGTTGCGGATCCCAGCGAGTTGGTGCGGGTACCTCCCCCGGCAGAGGCTTGCGAGCCATAGCCTCGACCCCATTGCCGGCGTATACCGCGTCGATATCGGTCATGCCGCAGCTTGCAAGGTGCTTGAATATTTCCGGCACCGTGCGCTTGTGCTTGTAGTAATCCGTTAGAGTGTCGTGAGTATCCAGGACGGCCCACTGGTACAACAACCTGGTGCCCAGCTGCGGGTGATCGCCTTGGTAGTCCACTACTGGTGACAGGTGCAGAAAGGTCTTACGCAGCCTGCCCACACCTCTCAGTGTCCGGGCCGCGAAAAAAAAGCGGTGCAATGGCCATAGGAAGGCCACCGTCAACCGGCAAAACACCAGGGCCAAATGTTTGTTCATCTTGAGTAATACGGAGCGGACGGCGAGCCGGGATGGGGTTGTGGGGTAATTGAAAGTATAGTGGTCCATCATCAAAACGCCGCCCGGCTTCACGTGAGAGCAGAGGATTGACATGGTTTTTTCCGGGTCGGCAGTATGCTGTATAACGCCAGCGCAGAAGACAACATCGAATTGTTCGGGTGCGAAGGGAAGCGCCATTATGTCGGCTTGGAGCACGGTATAGTTGGGAAAATGTTTGCAGTTCAAGTAATTTGCTTCCACGGCCGTGGATATGTCTGTGGCATAAACGTTAGCCCCCGCGGCCAGCATGATCTCGGTGAACCGACCGGCTCCACAACCGGCTTCCAGGACATTTTTTCCTCTAAAAATGTCCAGGCTCCCTCCTGCCAACCCTATGAGTCGGTTCCTGGACAGATTGGTCCCTGTAAAGGAATCCAGTTGAGTTTTGGCGAACTTTTTCCATTGCAGACCAAAGGATGAGGCGTAGCTCTCTGTGGGAACAAACCTGGGAATACCTTTCAGTACAGGATACCGCTTGCCGCAAGGGCAGCTATATTCGGAATCGTTCAGGATCAACGGTGCGTTATTCCTGGTACAGAGAAAGGGAATTGTCTGGTTCACGGTTGTCTCCTCTGTTCGTACCAGTCAAATACTGCACAGGCCCTCTGACTGTTTCCGGGCACGACCCGATGTATGCAGTACTTGTGACACAATGACAGGAGATATTTTTTTTAGATCGCTGGGGTCTGGCTCTGCTGCAGGAGCGGAGGCCAAGTCCTTTACATAGCACATCGGGCAGCCCAGCGGACAACGCCCGGCGCCAGGCAGGTCCCGCCGCAAGAAGCGGTCGTTGTTTTTTTCCAGTCCGATTCTCCAGGCAGCCCAGTCCTCCATAAAGCGGAATCCGATATTCAGGCCCTGGCACAACTGTTTGTGCAAAACCTGGCTGAACGGGGATCCACTCTCCAGGAAGATCCACGGGATGCCTTCCCTGGCGTTTTGACTCAGCCATCCTGTGGCCGCCTCAGGCTCACTTCCCACCTCAGGTATCACCACCGGGAACTGTCGATAAATCGCGTTTTCATATTCACCGGGAACTCCAAAGAGCACTACATGAAGGCCTACCGAATAATCCACGCTATATATGGCGGTCAGAGCCGATGTCATCTCCTGGATGCTTCCCGCCCATGGAATCCCGACCAACAGATGGTACCGTTTTTTCCCGCACACGAGTTCTTGGCCGGCGGTACTATCCTCCAAACGCCCTCTCATCCGCCAAAACTCTTCCGCGGTCATCCTGTCGATCAGGTATGGTTTTATGCGCTTGACATCTATTTGCGCATAATCGTCGGCCTTCAGTCTGATTCCACGCTCCTCCGCGGCTTCCATGAATTTCGTACCGGGGAGAGGCAGCGCCGTGTTGAGGGCCACATAGCCCAAGGGCGTCATATAAATCAGATTGAGTGACTGAGTAGCATCCTCGATAGTTTCTCCAGGATTACCGATGATGATGTGTGTGTGCGCCTCGATCCCGTATTCGTAACAGGCCAATCCGGCTCGAAAATTCACCCCCATGGTCGCTAACCCGGACTTGATCCGCTTCAAAACACGGTTGGATCCGGATTCAAAACCGAATGAAAGCCCCAGTACTTTAAGCCTTTTCAGCACTCGCAGCATTCTCTGGTTGATCAGCGCAGCCCTTCCATGCCCCCAGATCTGCGGGAGCATATGGCCCTTCTCGTCGATGATGGATGCAATCCGTTCGAGCCGATGGACATCATCCGTGAAGGTGTCGTCATAAAAATTAAGCATGGAAGCGCCTGGATATAATTCGTAGAGCCTGACCATCTCGGCGACAACACGCTCCGCCGAGTGGCGCCTCAATCCATGACCCCAGAAGGCCGTCGAAGAGCAAAAGGAGCAATTGAAAAGGCACCCACGGGAAGAAATCAGCGACGGGACACAGCCGGCCTCCTTGAAGAGCGTCCAGTCCGGCATCGGCAGATCGTCAAGATTGCGGACTTGCTCTCGCCTGCCCGTGGTCACCACCCCTCCATTGGAACGATATGCGATGCCCTTGAGGGTGGAGAGACAAGCGACGTCGAGTAGTCTATTAACAGCGCATAGCTCCACAAGTTCCCCGAACGCCGTCTCTCCTTCGCCCAGCACTGCCGCCGTTGCGCTGGCCGGAAGATCCTCCGGAACCATGGTGAGATGGTAGCCTCCCCAGAAGATCGGCAATCCGGGACGGGCGGAGCGAACGGCGTCCGATACAGCCTTCAAGGCGCCGAACTCCAGGGATGTTGCAGAAAACGCAACGATATCAGGGGAAAATCCCAGGATTGCCTCAATCAACCTGCACGGCTCCTTCCCCACAATCCATCGAGTATCTACCGCCTCATGATTCTTTTTTACAATTGCGCTCAGATACGCAATGCCGAGTGGCATTTGTGTGCGGTGATTTTCCTCGGTGCATGTGACGAACGCAATTTTCATTTTCTATGCTCTATCCACTTCCTGTTCGGAGTACCAGGCGATCGGCAGGCGTGGAGAAACCCGCTGATGTGCCGGAACCCGAGCGTTTCACGCTTATCCTTGTTCGGAGATTAGATGGACCATTCGCACCGGCAACAAAGCCAGACCTTGCAGACGACAAAGATACCTCGCTGCAAACAGCCGTCTCCTTTTCAAGCCCGATAGGTTATCTGAAAATGGAGCCACGTTGGATGACCGGCATGCACAGTCCACAAGGTCCTTACCAATCATTTACCCCTCCCATCTCACTGCTATAGGAGAATGAAGGGATCCCTCTCGAGAAGAAACGGCTTGTATGTTTCGATAACGTAGCAGCTCGTACAGATGGGCATCGGGTCACCATCGGCATAACGTTCGCGATATTCACGGTATACATCTCCGTTCCAGATGGACTCGAAGGTCTGTGTAAACATGTTGCCCGTTTTGGGACGCCCTTTCCTGCAGCACATCTCTACTTCGCCGTTCAAATTGATGTAGACACGGCCGGCAAGGTACGGGCACGGAGGACGTGGAGTCCGGTAGTAGGTCTCCACCTCGCTTTCACTGAGAGCGAATTGCGGGGGAGCGTAAAGCACGATATTGAGAGCGTTCGCAAGTTCCCTGGCCTCTGCGAGAATCGCGTTGCACTCCGCTTTTTGGTTGAACAGGCTCAGCGGCAGATCCCGTTCCTCAAACACCCCAACATGGGCCAGCCCGATCGATTCGACCCCATTTTCGGCGGCGAAGCGGACCAGGTCGGGCACGCCGGCGATGGTATGGGTCATCAAGACGGAGGAGATCCCCAGGTGTGGTTCCCTGATGCCGAGAGATTCTGTCCTGCTCTTGAGGAGATTGATGTTCTGTATGACCGTGGCGTAATCGCTGCCCCGGCGCATGATTGCGTAAATGTCAGGATCCACGGTGTCCAGGGAAACGCTGACGTACACCGGTACTTCGAGGCCGGCAAAAACCTTGAGTCGGCGCTCATCCATCAGCAAACCGTTGGTTACTACAGCCAGAGTTTTGCCCGGATACCTTTTCACCATGTCGACAATCTGATCGAGCCTCTTGTCTAGGAAGGGCTCGCCGCTGACGGTGCAGGAAATTGTGGACGCAGACGGTAGAAGCTCGGCCTCAACCTTACTCAGTAGCTCCCCGTTCATCAGTCCTGACTTTATGGGAACCTCTGCCCTGTGGTGCTCACAAAAGAAACAACGGAGGTTGCACGACGAGATGTGCTCGATGGTGACGTGTGTCGGCAAACCTATCCCGTTTTGGTTTTTGGGGATGGCGGCCGATGCCGTCGCGGGGTTCATTCCTGCAATCGCCTTTTCCGACATAGGGGGTCAAACTCCGCTGTAGAAAAATTTCCTTATCGTAAGAGACCAGCCATTGCTTTCGTTCCGACCCGAGCTCTGCCAGGTGCTGTAAAACCATTGGCCAAGAAGGCGCGCCAGGATGATCCAATAGGTGCGCAGCCGTTCCGTTTGTGAACTCATTCGAATTTGCTCCGGAAAACTCCTTCGCAGGCTGTCGCGCAGCCCCTTCATGGTTTTTACCAGCTGCGAAAAGGTGAACTGGTGCCGATAGCCAAAAAACTCCCGCAGCACATCGTAGGTGATGAACGATCTCTTAACTTCGTACCAGAACGACCGGTCGTGCGAATGCATCACTACCGCCTTGGGCTCATAGACGATCGTCCACCCGCCTTCAAAGGCTCTCTTGCCCCAGTCCAGATCCTCGGCAAAACTCCTGTTTTGCAGATGAATCTTCTCCCAGGCCGTTCTGCGCATCGAACTGCAGATGTTGTCAAAGTTGCAGAGTTCCCGTTGACGCAGAGGAGGCAACTGACTGTAGTCGGGATGTTCCTTGATGTTATTTGAGGAGCGGACTGTCTTTCCTGTTTGACTCATCGAAAGATCAATTTTCGGCAAAAGCGTGCCGATTGGACGTGGCACCTGTCTCGCGTACGCTCCTCCGACCCGCGGGTCCGCGTAGTTGGCGGCGAGGCTCGAAAGCAGGTGCTCGTCGAGCGGGATGGCATCTTGAGTCAAAAGCACGATGATGTCGCCCGAGGTGAGTTCAATACCTAGATTTCGCGTGCCCCCATGAGAAAACTGCTCTTTGGGTATTTGATGCCTCCGGACCGGGCAACTGGCCAGGAGATCCCACGTGCCATCGGTGGATCCTGAGTCCACACATGTAATGTCAAAGGGGAAGTCGACCTGCTGCCGCTGCAGCTTGGACAAAAGCACCTCGAGATCCGCACCGCCGTTATAGGTGGGGATGACGACGGAGACGAGTTCCGGCTTGAACGCGCGGCCGCCTGTCACTTTGCTTTGTTCCATAACCACTTCCAGAGACGACTTGAGAAGGAGAGCCTGGGGGCAGGTCTCGGACTGACAAAATAGGTAACCAGGGCCTCCCTGGTAATGGGCAGCACCTTCGAACGCAGCCCTTCATCGAGAACCCTTCCCACGTTGGCGGCGTAGGCTTGTTCTGTGAACAGGCGTTTCGACGCATCCTCGAACAACTTGGCGCACAGGCGCCTCCCCGTTTCATCAGCGATCCAATCACTCAGGGCGCCTGCGATGGCCGCGGCGGAAATGTCGACTATCTTCCCGGCTCTGGTCATGTTCAGCATATCCGAGGCTCCCCCGGATCTGGTGGCGATCGTGGGGCAACCCATGCGAATTGCCTCCACCACCGTTCTCGGAGAAGGATCGTTTCGCGAGGACAGCACGTAGATGTCCAGCGATTTCAGAATCTGCAGAACATCCTCCCGGTGCCCCAGGAAGTGGAAGTTCGCATGCCATTCCTGTCCGATCTGCCGCTGGAGACCATCAATGAAAGCCTTATTGGGTGATGACCCGACCAGATAGAAGTCAGCGTTGAGGCCGCGGCGGAGAGTATCCATACCCGCCTCGATAAACAAGTCCGCCCCTTTGCGCTCGCAGAGAGTGCCGACATAGCCCACCTTCACGCTGCCGGAGTCTCCGTCGAGATAGGCGGGCTGAAGGCTGTCCGGCACTGGGGCGCCATTGTAGACGATCCGGAGTTTGGCGGGGTTCACCGACGTGCCAAAGTCCCGTGCCACGGAGTGAGAGACGGCAATCACGCGTTCCGAAAGGTCGTTGACGATAGAATAGACATTGTCCACCCCCAGTGGCGAACGCAATGCGGATCCGTCGAAACGGAGCATTTCCCTGACGTGCCAGATGTGCGGAAGGCGTGCAATCGCAGCGGCAATGGCCCCTTCTGCTACAACGACGGTGTTGGTATAGACAATGTCGATCTTTTCCTCGCGGATAATCTCAATCAGGTAGTTGACGGCCTTCCTCATGTTGAGGATGGAAGACAGAAAATACTCTTTATCGGCGCTGTCCGGTGGCACCCACCAGTAGAAATCGCAGCTGTAAACCTTGATGCCGTCAGTTTTCATCCTCTGCAACATGGGACCCCTGCCCGGGAGCACCGCCACCGGATCGAATCGGTCCTTGTCAAGGTTTTTGCACAAGAGGTGCAGGCTCTTCTCGGCGCCTCGTATTTCCGAGCTGTGACCGACGAACAGGATCCGGCGCTTGGAGTTAAGACTAGACAAGATCCCTCCACGAAAATGCCGGTTTTGTTGCAGGATCCTGCTCGATGAACACCACATGCCAGAGCTGGAACATCAGGAGCGCCCATATCTGCCAGGTATAGTCGCTCTTGCCCTCGATATGGGGTCCTACATAAATATTGAAGACTTCCGGCCTGAATATGCCTTGTTTGGCCAGGCGCTCCGGACTGAGGAGTGTCTGTGCCAGCTGTTTGAGAGGTCCTCTGAGCCATTTTGTGATGGGTATGACGAAGCCTTTCTTCGGTGCGGTCAGAAGCTTTGGAGGCAGAAGATTGCCGATGGTCTTTTTCCAAAGGTATTTGAGGTCACCCTGGCGGGAACGCGTGCCATATTGAATCTTGAAGATCAGCTCGACCAACTCATGATCCAAAAAGGGCACACGGGCCTCCAGCGAATGGGCCATGGAAAGCCTGTCGATATTAAAGAGAAACTCCTCCGAAAGCTGGGTCTTGAAATCCAGGTACGCAATACCGTCACCCGGATGATCCGCACGGCATTCCTCAAAAATGCCTTGCATCAGGCCGGCGGTGCTCATGTTGCTGCTGCGGAAGGAAAACACCTTCTTTCGTTTTGTCTCATCGTCGAAGTAGTACCAGCGGCAGACATAGAAATAATACGCAATCAGGTCCGCGTGACGGATGACGTTGGTGACTGCGCTTGCCGTCTTGGGCGGCAATATGAAGCCCGGTAGATGTGGAGCGAGGGCGCGGGCCGGTTTCCAGAGCAGCATGCGCTCCAGCGCCGACGACCGGCGATAGGACCATGCCAGGCGCGCCCCAGGCTGATGCCAGAAGGATAGATACTTGCCGTAGTTGCCAAAGAGCTCATCCCCCCCGGTGCCGTTGAGACCCACGGTGACGTCCTTGCGCATAAACTGGTATACGTAATAGGCAGGCAGCCCACCGGCGTAGGGCTCGTCCAAATGCCACACCATCGCCGGCAGGTCGTCCAGAAGTGTCTCGGGGTTCAGCACGAGTTCATGGTGGTCCACTCCATACATTTGCGCGACTTCACGGGCGAGAGGTAATTCGTTGAAAGCATCCTCCCCGTCACCGGTAAAGCCCAACGAGTAAGTCTTGATGTCAGAACGCCCCATCTCAGCTAGAAGACCCACCATGGCGGTGGAATCGAGGCCTCCGCTCAGCAGGCATCCCACGGGGACGTCACTCAGCAGGCGACGGCGTATTGCCGTCTTCATCTGCCCCTTGATCAGCTGACACCATTCCTCTTCTGTTCGGTTTTCTTTGACAGCCGGGTTGATGTTCCAGAACCGCGACATCCGGATCGATCGGGTGGGAATGTGATATTCCATGCAGGTGCCTGGTGCCAGGCGCATGACACCTTCGAATATGGTCTCGGTTCCCGGTACATAGAGCAGGGAGAGATAATGAAATAACGCCCTTTTGTTGATGCGCTTTTCAAATCCAGGCAGATCGGCAAGGCACTTCAGTTCGGATGCAAGCGCCAGCCCCCATAGGGTCTCCACGAAATAAAGCGGCTTGATACCCATCCGGTCTCTTGCCGCAAAAACAGTCTCCCGGCGCTTGTCGTAAATGATCAAGCCGAACATGCCGTTTAATCTTGTCAGGCAGTCCGCCCCTACTTCCTCGTACAGGTGAACGATAGTCTCAGTATCGGAGTGATCGGTGTAGAACGAGTGACCCTTGGCGATGAGCTCGGCACGGAGAGCGGGGGAGTTATAGATTTCCCCGTTGAAGACGATCCAGATGTCCTCCGTCTCGTTGTGCATGGGCTGGTGGCCTCCTGAGACGTCGATGATGCTCAGACGCCTCATGGCAAGCCCCGCATCATGTGCGTCGGACCAGTATTCACCAGAGTCGTCGGGTCCGCGATGAACCATCCGCTGGTTCATGCGACGCAACACATCCGAGTCCCGCAGGCCAACTATGCCGCAGATACCACACATTCGTGTATACCCTCCTGACCTGATCTGAACGGGATCGTGCCCGCTCGGAGCACTTTCATTTGAGCCGGAATTCTCCCGATTTGGGATCTATAGGACCGACGGGCATAAGCCACTTCAGCGGGATGATCTGGTAGAGCGTCACCAGGAAATCCCTCAAGCGCCGGAACTTGGCGTGGTACGCGTCTCTTTGCGCGACAGCCTGGTTATAATTTGTCAGCAGATTCTGCCATTCACCCATCAACCTGACGACCTCCGCCTGGCCCACCTGCCATTCACTCATCAGCCTGGCGACCTCTGCCTGGCTGGCTTGAAGTGCTGCGCTGAGTTCCGTGTTCCGCTTGGTTTGATATAAGGAGCCCAGGGAGGCCATCCTGAGACACTCATCCATTATTTTCTCCGTCGAGAGTTCCCCGCAGGAGTCAGGCACAGCGTCACACCCCAGTTCTCCAACCCTGGGATCGTCCCAGGCCACGAGGTAACGGCGATAGCAGGGCGTTCCGATCCTGACGTCATCCGATTCGCTCTGCAAAAGCGCGAACAACGGCGCAAGGGGGGTCGAGGGTGCAAGCTCTTTCAAGGTCAGATAATAAAAGGTAGATCGCCACCAGTAGAGAATGCTTTCACCCGGAAGAACAGCGCACCGCCCCTTCAGATCCCGCACCAGACTCGCTACGTCCTCCAGAGCGGGCAAGCCCAGTCTCACATGGTCCTCGATAAACTTGTGGCCGCCTTCATTGAGCTGCGCTATCGCCTGTGCAAAGAGGTTCTCTATTGTCCTTATGGCCGGACTGTCAAAAGGCGCGCCCACGATGACCGGACCGCCGGAAAGCCTGCAAGCTCTCTTCAGAAAGTGCTCTCTCTCGTCTGGCGGAATATGCTCCAGCACATCAACCGAAACCACGGCGTCGAATGCGCCGCCATCGCCGAATGGATCATTGATCCGTCGACGCACGAAACTTGGGTGATCCGCGCCGTACAGGTCCACCACGGTCCAATCGTATTCGGGAGCCATTAGAGCCATGAGAGAGTCGCCGCCACCCATATCCAGGATGCGAGCCCCTGGGGGGATGCTCAGCTTCTTCAGGTAATCGATCACAGTTCGATGCCGACTCACGTAATCGCCTGCGAGCGCTGCAAAATCCATGCTCCGGGGATGAACATCCACAACGGAAGCTTGCTTCAGGTACGGCTTGTTCTCGTTCACCCCCGAGATGGCCAGTTCAAATCCCATCGGCGGACATTGAACGAGCCACTCTGGGCTGTCGTCGTTACCCTCGACTCCGGGTGACCGTTTTTCGGGGAGGACCGTTACCAGCGGGTTGGTGCAGGAGAGACTCAGCCCCGAAATCCCCTGGCTGGTTATGCGGACGTGGCATGAGATACCGGCGCCGGTTCTATTCAGCAGGTACAGGCTACGAGGCTTGCCGGCAATTGTGTCGGCGTCCTCATCCCAACATCCTCGGGCCGCAAGGCTGACGCCCTCGGTTCCCTGGAGATCATCAACTGCCGGATGCCGCCTCGCCAGGAAAACCCGATGGATCGCATCCAGCGCGTCCCTGCGCACGGGAGAAGGGCAGGCTATTACCTCTAGAAACAGTGTGTCGTAAAACCAGAACCTGGAATCAAAACCCAGATCGGCAAGGAGCTTTATCCAATAGGAGGGCGGACGCTCATTGATATGAGTTTCTTCATATCTGTCAGTGAACTTGAGCGGGTCCGGGGTGCTGAAGAACAGAAGACCGGACGATCTTAGGACCCGCTTAAACTCATTCAGAGCACGTGCAGGATCAGGAAGATGCTCCAGGACATCGAACGCCGTCACCAGATCGAAGCTCGCCGGTTCGCAGGGAAGGCTGTCCACTTCGGCTGCCGCAAGTCTCTTCGAGAGCGCAGGCTTCCGCGTCACGGCGTAATTGCTGATATCGATGCCGTAGGCATCGTAGCCGCGCTCGAGGGCCTGCTCGACAAAGTAACCGTAGGCACACCCTGCGTCCAGGACACGAGAGCCCGCTGGGACCGCCTCGGAAAGGCAGTCCAAATGGACGCTCCAATCCGGGTGACTTGTTTGGTAACCCTCCTTCGGGTATCCGGAGTTGGTTCCGTGGAAATAACCTTCGTTATAGATCTCGCTTGCTTTGGTCATTTGCACCCGCTCCCCCGTTTCCGCTTGGAGAACTGATTGGAATCCGGATTCGCGCCAGGCGAGTAATACGACTCCTCGCGCTCAGAGAGTTGTATGGCTGTGTTTCCCGCAATCCGCTTCATGAGCTTGCGTATCTGTATACGGGTTCAATTAACCCGCCCATCCCCTTACCCCGCTCGAGGCGGGACATGTCGTCTCCGGCCTTTGAAGGCGCCGCGGTAGACGGCTTGCAGGTCTGGAACGGTTTTCTCGATTGAAAAATGATTCCGCGCGAATGATTCCCCTGAGACTCCCAATCGGTCTATTCCCACACGGCCGCTTTTCATCGTTGTGACAAGGGCTTCGGCCAGAGACTCCGCGCAGCCCGGTCTGGCCAGCCTGCCACAGTGTCCGTCGAGAACCATCTCAGGGATTCCGCCGACCTCCGTGGCGACGATCGGGAGTCCGGCAAGCATCGCCTCGATGATGCTGACCGGCAGATTGTCCGAGCGGCTGCCAAGCGCAAACAAGTCGTAGTCGGCGAGCTTCGCATAGGAGTTCACGACAAAACCGTGGAAAAAGATCTTTGAACTGCCGAGTCCGAAGGCTCGAGCCTGCTCGCGCAATTCTGCGGCAGCATCGCCATCCCCAATGATGTGAAGCTCGGTTTCGGCAAACTGGTTCCAGACCTCAGGGATCGCGCCAATCAACAGGTCTACACCCTTCCTTTTTGTCAACTCGCACACCGTGACGATTCGCAGGGGCCTCCCGTGATTCCGGGAAGCTCGATTCAGCTGCGGATATCTCCTCAAGTCGAGCCCCACCGGTGTCACGGGCGAATTGGCTACCCCAAATTCCGAAGCGAGTTTGGCTGCCCAGTATTTTGATGATGTGGTTACTACGTCGCACAGGCGGTAGGCAAGGGCGTCCTGAAGATCATATTCAGACGGCCTCTGAGGGTCGAAGCCGTGACAAGTTGCAACGACCGACGCCGCGCCGGCCCATCGTGCGGCCGCGGCGGCCATCGCACTGTGGGCGTGGACGACTAATGGGCTCGACTCGGCAACCCACCGGTTCCGGAGGCCCGACGAGGTTTGCAGGAGAGTCTCAAGGTCTCGATGGAAGAAGTCGCCCGCAGTCTCGACACTTATCCCGGCCGAGTGGAGTTCTGCTACCAGCGCCGCATCCGTCTTCCATGTCCCGCCGGCATCGGGGCTGACCAGGACTCTTACCTGCTGCTTGAAATGTTGCGCTTGTTCCACGGCGGTATCGACGATGTAGCGGCCGGCACCCAGCCGGAGGTGTCCGATCATGTGAACCACACCGAGGTCGGCCACCTTGTGCACCGGGCCGGGTCGATTTGGTTTCCTGGGATCCGTTCCTTTCACGGTGTTCTTGCCGCGGCTCGTCATGAGATCACCGGAAAGATGGCGCTCCGCTGCGGGTCATAACCCGAGAGGAGATTTTCCATCTGGAAAAAGTACTGAGAGCCCACAATGATCCTGCCGAAATCCATCTCACGCAGCTTTTGCAGCGGGACAATGGGGCGACCGAACAGGCAATCGCCCACACCGATTTCTTGTGACGACGTGAAGGCGATCACGTTGATCCCGCCCCTGGCCAGAGCTTTGAAAAGACCGGCAGCGGCTTGGCCGGTTCCATAAACGACTGTTCTTCGGATGCCCTGGTGCCGGAGGCCGGCAAGAAAGGCCTCTTCCTTTGGGATCAGCAGCGGATTCCAGCGCGACCGATAATGAGCGTAATTCGTTTCAAGATCGCCAGTGCCGCGGACGGTCCTGAGGGTGGTGGATTCATGATGGAAGCCGGCAGCATCCGGGACGTAAAGAACCTTTCTGCCGGCCCTCCTCGCTTTGAGGCATAGGTCGACATCCTCATACCCATACCAGAATCCCTCGTTGAATCCCCTCAGCCGCCTGAACAGTCGCCGCTCGATGCACAGCATGGCCCCCGTGACTGCGAAGACCTCCCTGGTTCTGTTGAAACGATTATCGTCTGCACGCCCGCCGACTCCGTAGTTGGATGCATAGCCCCACAACATCTGGAACATGCCCGCGTGCTGGATCATGCCGGTGTCCGGATAAAGGAGTTTTGCCCCTGCGACAGCTCCCTTGGGTTCCTGCTCCAGCACCTCGAGCAGACGATTGATGCTCCCCGAGAAAACGAGTACGTCGTTGTTGAGGAAGAGCAGCCAGCGGCCGCAAGCGAGCCCGGCGGCGACATTATTTGCTCTGGAGTAGGAAAGATTTTGATCGTTCCGCAGGTACTTCAGACCTGCAATCCGGCCTGAGAATTCCGCAGGAAGAGCCGCAGTATTGTCCGTGCAGCAGTTGCCGACCAGGATGAGCTCGTACTCGCAGCGTATTTGCGCCTGGTCGATGGCCTCCAGGCACCGGCGGGTCAACTCCGACCTGTTGTGGGCAACAATGATTATGCTGAGCACTGTCTTTTGCTGCATAGTTCGATGGGTTCTACTGCGCCTCACACGCGCGCTTCAGGACTTCATGGTGTGCTTGCGGGGATGAGACCGGGACGCACTCTTATTTTCGCCGTTCGTTGCTTGCGGAAAGATCGACGGTGTCGTTCGTCGTCCGGACGGTATTTGCCGAACCATCGCTGATTTCAGATTTCGTCGTCTGAGAGAGATCCTCTGCTCTATGGCCGTCGAGGCGGATCAGGCGGATCCCGCGCTCGCACAAAGGGGTAAGGCTGCTGCAGATCTCCTCCGACCGCTTGTGATACGCGATGACGACCGCGTCCGGAGCCATGTACCGAATCTGGGAGGGGTTAATGACCTGGCGGCCGCACCAATCCCGGCCGATGAGGGCCGGGTCGTCGTCGCAGATTCCCATAACGGTCACATTCGCCAACTCCAAAGCATGAAAAGTCAGTTCTGCGAGTGGCCCACTCCCGAACAAGATCACCCGCTGCATCTTGCCGGGGGCACTGCCCAGGATTCGATCCCGGATCCGCTCCTTCGCATCGGCAAACAGGCCGACCATTTCTTCAATGAGCTCGCCTTGAATGGCCTCGAGCAGTTCTTTGCCCGAGGGGGTCAGATGATAGGAAATGCTCTTGGAACTCCTGCGGTGATACTCCAGGAGTCCAGTGCTGCATAGTTCCTTCATGTAATTGTTGACCATCGCGACCGAGAGATTGCAGCGCCGAGCCAGCTCAGCCTGGGTCAATCGAGGGTTTGTTGCAAGCTGATTGAGTATGTTGAACTGGTTCAGTCGCGGTGCGCGAATGAACAGGGCGTCGAAGACTTTATTTCGCATTTATTTCACTCACTGAATGTTTTGCGCCGAAGCCGGCGTGTGCCGCATATGCAGCAACGTTGGATTTAATCGGCAGAAAGACATGATTCCTTTACGCTTTGTTGCTCGTCCAAGCCGTCCGGACTCTGGGCAATCCTGAGTTCATTCAATCGATGAATTTACGCCGAGTGCGAAGTTGGAAAATCGCCCTTATCGGAATCAGGGAGAGTTGTGAATAATCAAGGTTCATGACAAACATGACGCGTGGAACTGTTTGAGAAGCGGAAAATCTACAGCGTCTACGAGATCACCTCGGAGATTAAGAAAACCCTCGATCTGTTCGGCATCCTCTGGATTTATGGGGAAATCTCCAACTTCAAGCGACACACCTCCGGCCATATGTACTTCGCACTCAAGGATGACCGGGCACAGCTTAAAGCGGCCTTTTTTCCGCAACAGCAACCTCTACCTGAAATTCAAGCCGGAGGACGGGCTGGAGGTGCTGGTGTGCGGCCGGATCAGTGTCTACGAACCCCGCGGTGACTACCAGGTCATCGTCGAGTTCATGGAGCCCGTCGGGCTGGGCTCGCTACAGCTCGCCTTCGAACAGCTCAATGAGAAGCTGCGCAAGGAAGGCCTGTTCGACGAGGCGCAGAAAAAGCCCCTGCCCCTGCTTCCGCAAAAAATCGGCATCGTCACCTCCCCGACGGGGACAGCCATTCGAGACGTGCTGCGAATCCTCGCCCGGCGCAACGCCTCGCTTCATGTGCTCCTTTATGCCGCCAAGGTTCAAGGAGAAGGTGCCGCGCGCGAGATTGCCGAAGGTGTGCGCTACTTCAACAGCCGCCAGGATATCGACGTCATCATCGTCGGCCGCGGCGGCGGATCGATCGAGGATCTCTGGGCTTTTAACGAAGAGGCCGTCGCAAGGGCCGTCTTCGAGTCTCGCATTCCGGTAATTTCCGCCGTCGGCCACGAGGTGGATTTTACGATCTCGGATTTCGTGGCCGCTCTGCGCGCACCTACTCCGTCAACTGCGGCGGAAATGGTCTCCGGCGCGCGTGAAGGCCTGATGGCGACAGTGCAGTCCTTCGAGGGGCGCCTGCTCCAAGCCATCCGCCTCGGTATCGAAACGCGGCGCGTCACGCTCGAGCGCCTGGCACGCAACCGTGCCTTCTATGTTGCACCAAGCAAAATTCGTGACTTCCAGCAGAGCTTTGACGAAGCCGCTCTGCTCCTGACCCAGGCAATGCAGCGTCTCCTTGCCCGTGCCCGCCAGCGCGAGCAGGTGGCACATACGCGTTTGGTCAAGCTTAACCTGCCGCAGGGCCTGCTGCGCCGGAAGGAGGCGCTGGCCCATCAACATCGAGGCATGCTTTCCGGCATCCGCTCCAGCCTCGATCGGGCTCAAGCACGCCTCCAACTGCCGGATCGACCGCCTCAAGCTCGCGATCTCGACCAGCGTGACCGGACGGCCGTTTTTTTAACTCCGTAGGCATGAAAGATTTCCTCGACCTGTTTTGACGTCACGGCACGCCCGGCCGCACGAAGCCGCCCGGCGATCGATGCAGCATCCTCCCGGGGGTGGTGGATCACCTGGACCAGGACGTCGATAACCAGCAACGGATCCGGCGGCAGGACCGCTGCCGGCGAAGGAACCTGAGGCTGCCGCCGCGCTGCAATCTGCGCTGCGGCCTTCTTCGGATCCGCGCTCAGGTAGAGATAGACATCCTCGAAGCGTTCGCGGGTGATGGTTCCGTCTTCGACAAGGCTCCCGAGCGTATCGTGCACACGCAGGCCGAGCCGCTGCTGCAGTTCCTGGTGCGTCTGTCCGGCCTCCGACTTCTCGACAAGAAAAACCGACGTCGCCCGCAGAGTGCCATGGGAAGAGAAGCCGATGCTTCGCCAGACCCACAGGCCCCAGTGGTCGAACTTTGGGATGCGGCGCAGGGTGTAGTAGCGCCCGGCGTGACTGTAGCTGGTGAAGTAACCGACGGCCTTCAGAATCCGGAAGATTGTCGTGCGCGAGGTGGTACCAAGAGCCGTGCGCAGCTCGTCGAGCAGGGCGGCCCGCTTGCGGCGGAAAAGCTGGTTGAGCCGGGACAGGTACTTGACCGGTGGGGACATGGTGCCTCCTGGAACAAGTACGACTAATTATAACATAATGATCGTAAGTGTTCCACATTTCGAAGACACCCATCGTTGCACCGGCTCGACGGCGGCGGTCAAATCCGGAGGCAGCCAGAAGGCAGAACAAAGTGCAGACCCAGTATCCACGCGGGTTCCCGTCAAGTGCATCATGCTGGAACAGCATCACGAAGGCCATGACTTTTGGGATTTGGTAGTCTGACAGAAAGCCCATCAATTTGCGCTCGCAGTCTGCGCTCTGACCAAGATGTTTCCCAAGGAGGAGACTTACGGTCTGTCCAGTCAGATGCGGAAGGCAGATGTTTCGATCGCCGCCAATATCGCTGAGGTTTTTGCCAAGGTCGGCAAGGCGGACAAAGTGAGGTTCCTCATCACTGCAGAGGGATCGGTGGAGGAAAGCCGCCACTCCCTGATTCTGGCGCAAGATCTGGGCCATGGTTGAACGGATGAATTTGCCTGAGGAAGTCAGTCGCCTCTTACATGGTTATTCCAAGGCAATCGGGGAATCTCATTCTAGATTTTTAAATCCCGCAGGGACTTCAAGAGGCACACCCCCCGGTTAGATCTTGGTGGTTCCTTTTGACCACGGGAGTCTTTAGAATAACCCTCTATGCTTTCGTACTCTCTTTCCCACCTAAAGTATCTCGAATCTGAATCGATCCACATTTTCCGCGAGGTGGTGGCCGAGTTGAGAAATCCCGTCATGCTCTACTCGGCCGGGAAGGATTCGAGCGTGATGGTCCGCCTTGCGCAGAAGGCCTTCTACCCAGGCAAGATACCTTTCCCCCTGATGCACGTGGACACGGGATACAAGTTTCCGGAGATGTACGAATTTCGCGACCTCTTCTGCAGCCGGATCGGCGTACAGCTCATCGTGGAACGCAACGAGGAATGGATCTCCCGCGGCGCTCATCCTGCGCACCTGGGCAACGACAAGTGCTGCGCCTATCTCAAGACGCAAGGGCTCCTGCAGGCAATCGGAAAGCATGGCTTTGATGCCGCGTTCGGAGGGGCGCGACGAGAGGAGGAAAAGTCCCGTGCCAAGGAGCGAGTGTTTTCGGTGCGCGATGCCTTCGGGCAATGGGATCCCAAGAGACAGCGGCCGGAGCTGTGGGACCTTTACAATTCAAGGATAAATCACGGCGAATCGGTACGGGTCTTCCCCCTGAGCAATTGGACCGAGCTCGACATCTGGCAGTATATCAGGCAGGAAAACATTCCCGTGGTGCCCCTGTATTTTGCGAAGGAGCGTTCCGTGATTATCCGCCAAGGCATCATTATTCCTGTTTATAACCTCCAGATGGTGGATCCTGACGCGGAGGGCGACCCTTCGGAGCCGGTGCAAACCGTCATGTGCAGGTTTCGAAGCCTCGGGTGCATACCGTGCACCGGGGCAATCCGCTCCTCGGCGGCCACGCTCGATGCAATCATCGCGGAAGTTTCAATGGCACGTAAGTCAGAAAGGGAGAACAGGGTGATAGACCTGACAAGCGACTCCTCGATGGAACAGAAAAAGAGAGAGGGCTACTTTTGATGGCTGCGCAGCCCACTTCGCTTCTCCGGCTTGTGACCACCGGCAGCGTCGATGACGGAAAGTCCACTCTCCTTGGCCGGCTGCTGTATGAGACGAACGCGATCCTCGAGGACCAATATGAATCAATCCGGAATACCTCGATGCGCCGAGGCCAATCGGAAGTAGACTTCTCGCTGCTGCTCGACGGGCTCGCCGTGGAACGCGAACAGGCCATCACCATCGATGTGGCCTATCGCTATTTCTCCACGGCAAAGCGCAAGTACATCATCGCCGACACGCCGGGTCACGAGCAATATACCAGGAACATGGTCACGGGCGCCTCGACGGCAGATCTTGCGATCATTCTCCTCGACGCACGAAAAGGAGTCCTGACACAGTCGAAACGACATGGCTTTCTGGTCTCACTGCTTCAGATTCCCCACATGATCGTGGCGGTTAACAAAATGGACCTGGTCGGGTATTCTGAAGAGGTGTATCGGTCCATCGTCGCCGAATACACGGCGTTTTCTGAAAAACTAAACATTCACGATATCGTGTTCATTCCCGTGTCGGCGCTCAAAGGCGATAATGTCGTCACACGCAGCGCCAACATGCCCTGGTATGAAGGACTCACCCTGCTTCACTACCTGGAAAACGTTTATATTGCCGCGGATCGAAACCTCATCGATTTCCGGTTTCCCGTACAGAATGTGACCAGACCCAATCTGGATTTCAGAGGTTTTGCGGGCCGGATTGTCTCAGGAACGATCCGCCTCGGTGAGGAAGTGCTGGTTTTGCCCTCCGGAAAAGTGGCGGGTATCAAATCCATAGTGACTTATGACGGTGACCTGAAAGAAGCTTTTGCCGGCCAGTCGGTGGTCCTGACACTCGACCGGGACATAGATGTAAGCCGCGGCGACATGATTGTCCGCAGGGACAACATTCCTCTGGCAGGAAGCAGTTTCGAGGCGATCCTGTGCTGGCTGGACGACGGTCCGATGGAGCCCGGCGCGACTTATTATCTCAAGCACACCACCCGCGGCGTCAAAGCGTTCATTCCCCGCATAGTCTACAAAATCGACGTGAATACTCTGCATCGGGAAAAGGCCGATCGGCTTCACCTGAACGAGATCGGGCGTGTTGAGATCCGCACCTCCCAGCCGATCTTTTGCGATCCCTATCGTGTCAACCGGGGCACGGGAGCATTCATCCTCGTTGACCATTTGACGAACAATACAGTCGCAGCCGGCATGATCCGCGGCGTGGTACGGAACATAGAGGGGGTGATCCAGCAGCTAGGCGGGGAACAGGCGCAGCGCAGAACTTCGCCCCACACAAGTTGGACCGGCTGGAACATATCACGCGAAACCCGTGAAGCCCGTCACAGGCACAAGGCTGCGGTTTTGTGGCTCACCGGCTATTCCGGTTCCGGGAAGTCAACTCTAGCCAGGGCGCTCGAGAAACGGTTGTTCGACGAGCGGCATCAGACCATGCTGCTCGACGGCGACAACGTTCGTCAGGGACTGTGCGGCGACCTGGGTTTTTCTGATGGCGATCGCACCGAAAATATCCGCCGTGTGGGTGAAGTAGCAAGACTGTTTTTTGAGAACGGTGCGATTGTGATCGCCACGTTTATTTCGCCGCTCGCAGCCCAGCGCTCCTTTGCGCGGTCGTTGATTCCCGGCGGACGGTTTTTCGAGATCTATGTGCAGTGCAGTCTTGACGTGTGCAAACGCCGCGACCCAAGGGGACTATACAAAAAGGCTGAGGCAGGCGAGATCCAGGACTTTACCGGAGTCTCTTCGCCTTACGAGGAGCCGCAGCACCCGGACATCATTCTCGACACCGATTTGAAGACCATCGACGAATGCGTCGAGATCATTATTGGCCAATTAAAGAAAACTCAGATACTTTAGATACTCACTGCGGATTTTGCATACCCAGCGAATTGGACATTTGTGAACTTGCGGGATTCATGATAAACATGAACCGTGGATTTGTTCGAACAAAGGAAGATCTACACGGTTTTCGAGATCACTTCGGAGATCAAGCAGACTCTGGACAAGCTGGGTGTGCTTTGGATCCAGGGCGAGATCTCGAACTTCAAGCACCATACTTCCGGCCACATGTACTTCTCCCTCAAGGATGACCGCGCTCAAATCAAGGCCGCGTGCTTCCGCAACAGCAATCTCTACCTCAAGTTCCGGCCGGAAGATGGCCTCGAGGTGATCGCCCGCGGCAGGATCAGCGTTTACGAACCGCGCGGGGATTACCAGATCATTGTGGAGTATATGGAGCCCAAGGGCCTGGGCTCGCTGCAGTTGGCCTACGAGCAACTGAAAGAAAAGCTCCGAAAGGAAGGCCTGTTCGATGATGCGCACAAGGTTGCGCTGCCTCTCCTGCCCCACAAAATAGGAATCGTCACATCGCCCACCGGCGCCGCCATCCGCGACATGCTGCGCATCCTGAAGCGCCGCAACGCGTCTCTGCATGTGCTCCTGTATCCGGCCAAGGTTCAGGGCGCGGGGGCCGCCGAGGAGATTGCGGCCGGCGTACGCTACTTCAACACGCGCGAAGATATAGATGTGATCATCGTGGGCCGCGGCGGCGGGTCAATCGAAGATCTTTGGGCATTCAACGAAGAGGTCGTGGCCAGGGCCATTTACAGGTCCGAAATCCCGATCATCTCGGCTGTCGGCCACGAGGTCGATTTTACCATCGCGGACTTCGTCGCGGATCTTCGGGCTCCGACTCCCTCAGCCGCGGCGGAGATGGTGTCCGGAGCACGAGATGAACTCCGCGCCACAGTGGCATCCCTTCAAGGGAGGCTTGCCCGGGCCATGCGGCGCGGGATCGAAAGGCGTCGTTTGGAGTTGGAGCGCCTCGCACGCAATCGCGCGTTCAGCATTGCGCCCAACATGATCCGCGATTTCCAGCAGCGCTTCGATGAGGCAACGCTCCGCATGATCCAGGCCGTACGCAAATTAACAACCGAGACCCGGCATCACCGGGAGATGCTGCACACGCGGTTAGTAAAGGTCGACCTGCGGCAGATCATCGGCAGGAGAAGGGAAGTAGTCGCCCGCTACCGGCAGCACTTGATCTCTTCCGTCAGGGCCCGCCTCCAGAAGGAGCACTCGCGTTTGGAACTGGCCGCGGGGCGTCTTGATGCACTCAGCCCACTTGCCATCCTCCAGCGCGGCTACGCCATCTGCAAGGATGAGCGAGGGGCGATCCTCAGAGACGCTGCGAGCGTTTCGCTGGGCGACCGGGTCGCGGTAAATCTTGCCAAGGGCGGACTCGATTGCCGCGTCGAGGATGTGAAAACCTGAGGACACAGATTGACACAGATGAACATGGATCATGCAGGGGGGTGAGATGGAGCTGAAGGTGAAGGATTTTGAAACGGCCCTGAAGTCGCTGGAGGACATCGTTACTCAGCTCGAAGCCGGCGATTTGGCGCTGGATAAAGCGCTGGAGTTGTTCGAAGAAGGGGTTAAAATCAGTCGTTTCTGCAACGCCAAGCTTGAAGAAGCCGAGCGCAAGGTTGAGACGCTGATCAAAACTGCGGATGGTACCGTGAAGGAAGCCCCGTTCTCCGAGGATCAGTCTGGGGGCGAGTCCTGACCGTAGCAATCAGGGTTCGTGGTTCGAGTTCTGAATCTCCCACCCCGTTCCTGAGTGCCTTGAACCGGGCATTCAAAACGCCGATCGCACATCATTCATGGACATACAAAGATACCTGTCAGAGTCGAAGCGATTAGTTGATGAGTACCTGGATCGATTGTTGCCGGCCGCGACCGAGGATCCCCCGACAATTCACAAAGCGATGCGCCACTCGGTGTTTGCCGGTGGAAAGCGCGTCAGGCCGATCCTGGTGCTGGCCACGGGTGAGAGCGTGGGAGGCAACCGCGACACGCTCCTATATCTCGGTGCCGGCATTGAGATGATCCATACCTACTCCCTCATTCATGATGACCTCCCCGCGCTTGACAACGATGATTTACGGCGCGGCGTGCCCACATGCCACAAAGTGTTCGGAGAAGCCATGGCCATTCTGGCGGGCGATGCGCTAATGACCCGATGCTACCAGGTGCTGGCTGATCTGCCGATGAATTCCGATTCTACGCGCCTGGCCGTCATCCGCGAAATCGCCTATGCCACCGGGACTCTGAAAGGCATGATCGGCGGCCAGGTCGTTGATCTTGAGTCGGAGGGCAAGCCGATCAGTCCGCCGGTGCTCGAATACATCCATCAGTCCAAAACCGGTGCCCTCCTGACCGCCTGCACCCGGTGTGGTGCCTTGGCCGCAGGCGCAAGCCAGGCGCAGCTGCGCGCACTGACGGAGTTCGGCGGCAAAATCGGATTGGTTTTTCAGATCGTGGACGACATTCTCGATATTACCGGGAGCAGCGAGAAGCTCGGCAAGACCGCCGGCAAGGACGAGAAGGTCAAGAAAGCCACTTATCCCGCGCTGTATGGAATCGAGATCTCACGCGAGAAAGCGCGCGAGCTCGTGGCGGCTGCCCTCGAGGATATCAAGGATCTGGGCGAGGCTGCTGAACCGCTTCGCAGCCTCGCTCACTTCATATTCAGCCGCACCGCCTGAACGCAGGAGTCAGGGATCAGGGGCCAGGGAATATCAATAAGTACTTCTCTGAACATTGCGTGATGCCGCGTCAAAATGCTCATCCTTTACCGGTTCCTGACCCCCGATCCCTGACCTCTGACCCCCGGTTCGATACCAAATGACAAAGCGAAGAATTGATCAGCTCCTCGTTGAGCGCGGTTTGGCCGAAAGCCGGCACAAGGCCCAGGCGATGCTCCTCGCTGGTCAGGTGCTGGCAAACGAGCAGAAGGTGGACAAACCGGGGCGGATGGTGGATGCCGGGGTGCTTATCCGCATCCTCGAAAAGCTCCCTTTTGCCAGCCGTGCGGGAGCCAAGCTCCAAGCAGCGCTGGATTGCTTTCACATTTCTCCACGAGACCGCGTTTGCGCCGATCTGGGTGCTTCGGCCGGAGGTTTCACCGATTGCCTTATACAGAACGGGGCCTGCCTGGTTTACGCTTTCGATGTTGGTAAAGGACAGCTGGCGTGGAAGCTGCGCTCCGATCCTCGAGTGGTTGTGCGGGATGAGTTTAACGTCCGTAACATTTCGTCCAGGGATCTTCCGAACGGGATTTCGTTGGTTACCGTTGACCTGTCTTTCATATCGCTCACAAAGATTCTCTCCCCGTTGAAGAACGCAGTCGTCGAGATGGGCGGGTCACGGAAGGATTGCCTACCGAACCTCCGAGTGGACTTCGTGCTGCTGGTCAAGCCCCAGTTCGAAGTGGGAAAAGGGGAGGTCGGCAAGGGAGGGATCGTGCGCGATCCCGAGAAGCGTCGGAAGGCCTTGGAGTCCGTCGAAGCGTTCGCTCGATGCATCGGGCTGCAAGTTGTCGGGAGCATCGTCTCTCCGATTCCCGGATCCAAGGGCAACGAGGAGTTTTTGTTGTACCTCAAGCTTGCTCCTGATCTATCATCCTCACCATGAATCCGCCAGTAGAGAAGATCGGCATGATCCTGAAACGGCATGATCCGCGCGTTCGGGAGGTTGTCGCCGACGTCATTCCCTGGCTGCAGTCTCACGGAGTGGAAGTATTCCTGGACCAGGCGCCCGCCCTGCCGCAGCCGGTTTCGCTCAACGTCGTGCCCGCACAGGAACTGGTCTCGAAAGTGGACGTCGTTGCGGTTTTCGGTGGTGACGGGACGCTGCTGTATGCTGCCAGGATTGTGGCCGATAGCGGTGTCCCCATTCTCGGAGTCAACCTGGGATCGCTCGGCTTCCTCACCGAGGTCAAGCTGGAAGAAATGTACACGGCTCTCGAGAGTCTGCTCACCGGGGAGTACCAGCTCGAAGACCGGATGCTGCTAGAAGTTGAAGTCTCGAAAAGGGATCGGTCGCTCACCCGATATCTCGCCTTGAACGATGCCGTCATCAACAAGGGGGCCCTCGCGCGGATCATCGAACTCGAGGTCAGCGTGAACTCGCAGTTGGTGACCCTAACGCGTTCTGATGGACTGATCGTATCCACCCCGACCGGATCGACCGGCTACTCGCTCTCCGCGGGGGGGCCCATCCTCTATCCTACGCTGGCGGCTTTGATCATCACTCCTATCTGCCCGCACACGTTGACCAATCGCCCCGTTGTAGTACCGGACGGCGCGGTTGTGGGGGTCTGTCTCCGCCATGGCACGGACGTAATGCTGACAGTGGATGGCCAGGTCGGGATGCCTCTGGAGCAGGGAGACTGTCTCAAGGTGATGAAGGCGACTCCGGTGCTCCGCCTGGTGCAATCGAAAGGCAGCCCCTTCTTCAGGCTGCTGCGCGAAAAATTGAAGTGGGGTTAAAAAGCCTCACCACAGAGACGCGGAGAGCACGGAGTAATCTCAGTATCCTTTGCGTCTCTGTGGTGAAAGTTGGCGTTTAAGATCCACTCCCAGCTTGCGGCACAGTCGCTCGAAAGTTGCAGCAGGGAAGCCGACGATGTTGAAATAGCATCCCTCGATTCGATCGATGAACAGGGAGGCATAGCCCTGAATGGCGTAGGCACCGGCCTTGTCCCGATATTCTCCAGTCCGGATGTACCAGTCAATTTCCTCTGGCGATATGCGGCGGAAATGAACGCGAGAGCGTGCGTAGGCGGAGCGCGACCGGCGAAGCCTGCAATCAAGCAGGCAGACGCCCGTAATCACCTCGTGCCAGCGCCCGCTGAGACGGCGGAGCATGCTTCTGGCATCCTCATCAGAGGACGGCTTGCCCATGATGTGGTTTCCGGCGACTACGATCGTGTCGGCGCCAATCACCAGTCCGGAGCGATGCCTGGTGCCGACTTCCACGGCTTTGATCTGCGCGACGCGAACAACGTAGCCCCAGGGGGTCTCCCCGTGATTGGGTGCCGGCTCAGGCAAAAGGCTGGGATCCAGTCGATATTTCAATCCAAGCGATGACAAGATTTCGCACCGGCGCGGGGATGCCGACGCCAGAATCCAATCAGTTCTCATAACGGTCTTGGTTGTCATTTCGCCATCTCTTTGATACCTTCTAGCATCCATACTTGAAGTTCTGAGTTCAAGATGATACGCACAAACGGACAACACGAAGACACAAAGAACACGATGAAAATTCATCCTCGTGGCTCTTTGTGCTCTTTGTGTCTTTGTGTTGTCATTATCAGCCTACTCCACTTCGGGTATGGATTTGCCGTGCAGCAAACCACCCCTCAAGGTACCCAGTTTCCTGACGGGCTCCTGGAAGGAAACCCGAATTTCAATCTGGCCATCATGCTTCAGGGTGACCTTCGCGGCAATTTCGGGCCGTGCGGCTGACCGCACAATCCCATGGGCGGGTTCGCCCGCAGGATGAGCTATTTTAATGCTTTCGCCAGGAAATATCCGTCGCGACCCTACCTGCGGCTTGACGGGGGCTCCATCTTCAATCAGGCTGTGGCTGAAGCAGCCATTGTGAATCGATGGATGCTGGAGGGGACGTATCGCTCGAATTTGGATGGCATCAACCTCAGCGCCTGGGATGTGCCGGTGTGGCAGGAACTGGGCAACCTCGCGGCCGTGGGCCAGATTCCCAAAGAGCATCTGATGGTCCCGCTCGTTTCGGCGAATGTGAAGCCGAAAGTAAGCAATTTCCCCCTCGTGCAGCGCTACATCCTCAAGGAATATCCTATCGATTCCAAGACCGGCAAGCGCGTACGCATCGGAATCACCGGCCTTCTCATTGACACCGAGGAGCGCATATCTCGCCAGGACTTCCAGGTTGACGATCCCGTTCAGGCCGCTAAACAGGTCTGCGAGGAACTCCAAGGGAAGGTCGACTATCGAATTGTTCTCACCGACATGGACATGGGTCGGGCGGTCAGCCTTGCTGTGGCTGTGCCCGAGGTCAATCTCATCCTGGTGGCGCACAACTACGTTGCCCTTTCGGAGCCTGAGCAGGCTGGAGGCACTCTTCTCGTGATTCCGGTCAACGAGGGACGGATGGTGAGTGAGGTCCGGCTGAACTTCGACCCGAAGTCGGGCGCCGTTGACCTCCAGACGCGATTTGTGCCGCTGGACGGCACCGTTCCGGACGATCGGGCAATGGCGGAGCTTGTGCGCAAGGCCCAGGCTGCGGTCGACGATTTCAAAAAGGTGAAATAAGACGCAATTCAATGGAATCCATTTCCAGCATTCTTTATTCCCTTTACCGTAGCACGCCCCGACATGGCGAGTGGGTTGTCGGCTGTCTGGAAGGTACCTGGCCAAAGCTTTTGGGTGAAAGGCTGGCCAGTGTCTGCCGTCCGCAAACCCTTAAGAGCTCCGTGCTCGATATCGAAGTCCTGGATTCGGCCTGGCAAGAGGCGTTGCTGGGCGTTAAGAAGGATCTGGAGGAGAAACTCCGCACGGCCACGGGCGGCGAAGTGCAGCGTGTCCGGATTATGCTCTGCCGGCAATAGTATCCACCGACCTGCGTATCGCCCATCGCATCAAGAACACCAGACCTGGCATTTTCACCGGAGGCACGGAGTTCACGGAGACAGCTCTGCAATTTTTGCAATTGCGGATTGCGGATTGCGAATTGATAAAAATCAAATGGGCAATCCACAATCCGTAATCCGCAATTGGCCGGCGTCTTCGTGGTGTTTATTCAATCCTCCGGCTGCTTTTAGCGCGGCGTCATTGGAGTCTGTGGGGGCATTCCTGGAGATCTTGATGGCCCAAAATACAAGCAGATTCCAGCGGCGGTTTTGCACATCGCGACTCGCGAAGACCAGTATTACACCTCCGAACGTACGCGATCCTTTGAATCGGCGTTGCGGAGACTGGCTTCAGACGTGAGCTATCGCGAGTACGAAGGCCCGCACGCTTTCCCCCGCCGTTCGATCCCCTATATTCGCAAATGGGTTTTGGATCGCTGCTGAATTGACGAATCAGGCGATCGAGCCATTGAGTCATTGAAAAGATGAAGTCCGCAATCCGCAATCGAATCACGCTTCCGCTTTGCCGACGAGAATGATTGCTATCGGGAAGTCGATCTCGGCACCACCTTTGGGCTGAGCCTTGGTTTTGGCTTCGAGGGCCCAGTGACTCTCATCGACAGACTTGAAACCAGGACTTCCGCCGCCGGTGGGCGCCGTAAGGTAAAGCGGACAGATATGACTGAGGCCTGAGGCTTGCTTACCGAGTTTGATCACGTCTTGATACTCCAGGACGACATCCGGATCTTTGTCCGTGCCTGGGAGCATAAGGATGAAGAAGTCGGGTGTGGGAGCTGCACCCATGTGATTGCCGTCGGAAGGCATCGTTTGATAGCGCATCGTGTAGATTCCCGGTTTGACAGTCTGTCCCCGATAGTCGCCTCCCTTGCTCAGGTACTGGATTACGCCGACAAACGTCCCCGTGGCCAGGGTGTTGTAGTCAGTTCCCGTCCCCGCATTCTGGGGTAACACTTTGCGGAACCAGACCTCACAGAGTGGACCGGAGTCACCGACAACGCGCAGGCCCTGCTCCTGCAGTGTCTTCTTCACGGCATCGGAGATATCGGAGCTAGTGCAGGCGCCAATCGTTTCCACCTTGTATGCGGGTGTTGGATCGCCGGCGGCAGGGAGGGAAACAACGAGCAGGAAAAGCGAAGCAATCCATTTGCGGTTCATAGCAAACCTCCTCTATGTTTTGGCATACCAATTAGTCTAGTCTCTGTTCCGAAAATGGAGTGGGCGCCGGCGGCCCGACGGCGCTCGGCGACTTACAGGTTGTCGGGTCCCGTCCGGCGGCCGGGACCTACTACGGCCTGGTACCCATTTTCATGCGCTTGGGTGCACGCTCCGCGCATGAGATACTGCCGCGAAACTCGATGCGCGGCGACGCGACGCAGGCGATGTCGGTGTACATCGTCGAGGAGCGGCAACGAAGCAGATGCCCGCCCGCCGCCGCGCCCCGTTGGGCTGCGGCCCGCAGGCCCGCTGGCTTTGTTGCTCGCTCCTTACATACCACCCCGGGTATGCTCGTCGCTCGCGCCTCGCCAGCGGGCCTGCGGGCCTGCAGCACAATGCCAAGTTATTCTTGCGCGAGCCCTTAGTAGTGTATCCTCACGTCAGTTCGTCGTAGCACGAACGACTCGGGGCGCAGGCTGCGGGTTTGGCGGGCTCGCCGTCCGGACCTACGCAGAGTAAAGTCTGGGAACACCAGTAGATTTGATCGTTGGATGGCGGCACAGTGGGATCGCTCAGTGCATCGATGAACATGGCTTTCCACCGCAGCAGCCGGCAGGGTTCATGTGCGAGATTGCTGTAGGGTTTATCCATGCTTATACCCTTCCTTCCGCAGCGCGCAGAATCGCCCGTTTCACGGCAACTCGAGCGAGCTGAATCTTGTAAGTGTTCTGACTGAGGGCTTTGGCGCCCGTTACGGCAGCCGCCCCCGCGTCCTGCGCGACCTTCTCCGAAATGGTTTTGCCGGCGAGGAACTTGTCGGCATCCGGGGCCGGCCAGGGCACGGGTGCGACATGACCCAGCACGATGCGGGCGCTTGTCACCTTCTTGCCGCTCATCTTCAGGCTGACAGAAGCGGCAGCCAGCGGCCAATCGAGCGCTTCCTTCTGGCGCACCTCATAGGTGGCATTGCGCGTGCCGGTTGCAGGCGGAACGAGGATGTCGGTGACGATCTCGTTGGGCTTCAAATTGTATTCGCGTTCCTGATTTGTCTTCGGTGTGAAGAAGAACTTCTCGGCGAGTACTTCACGAGCGCCTTTGGGACCAAACACCCTTACCTTCGCTCCCAATGCAATTAAGCCTGGGGCCAAACTGGAAGGATTGACGAAGTAGGCGGGCCCGGAGTTGCCGAGGATCGCGTGATACCTGTTTTCTCCCTCCAAGACCAGCGACTTCCCGGAAGAATCCTGGGCCAACAGGCCCATCCCGTTGCGGAAGTACCAGCAGCGTGGCCGCTGGCAGAGATCTCCGCCCACGGTTCCCATGTTCCTCATCTGTGGACTGGTTACTCCTGCGGCAGCCTGGAAGAGGGCTGGATACTCCTTTTTTATCGTCTCGTTTTCCAGCAACTCCTCGAAAGTAACCAGGGCTCCAATGCGAAGACCCGTGGAAGCGTCATAGGTCAGCCCTTGAAGCTCCTTGATATCCTTGATGTTGACCAGTCGCCTGGCTTCGGTCAGGGAATCTTTCAGCGCGCTCAAAAGATCCATGCCGCCGGCCAGCACTTCTGTTTCACCCCACTTGTTGGCAAGCAGGGCCACGGCTTGTTCCTTGGTAGTTGGGCTTGCATATTGGAATGCATGCATTAGCTGAGCCCTCCTTTCTTTTCCAATGCCGCCAGAACCCGGTCCGGGGTCAGGGGCAGATTTGGCACGCGGATGCCGATGGCGTTGGCCACGGCATTTCCGATGGCTGCTCCGGGCGAGATCACCGGCGGCTCACCCAATCCGATCACTCCGCGCTTGTCCTGATCCGGCCCGGTCATCATGTGCACCTGGAGTTTTCCGACGTCCAGGATCCCTGCGAGCTTGTAGAACTCCATGTTGGGATTCAACATTCTCCCGCTGGTTTCGTCCATGATCTTCTCTTCGAAAAGCGAGTAGCTGATGCCCATGATCATGGCGCCATACACCTGACTCTCTGCCGTTTTCAAACTGATAATCAAGCCTACATCCTGAACCGCAACCATCTTCTCGATTTTGACGATGCCGGTCTCGATGTCGACGGATACCTCGGCCATCTGAACACCGGAGACGCCGCTATTGGACAGCTCATCATTGGGTTTGTTTTTCGCGTTTATGCTGATGGGTGTTACACCCATCTTAGCGCAAGCCTGTTTCCAGCTCATGCTCTTGGACGGACCGCCCTTGACCTGGATTTTGCCGCCGGCCGCTTCGAGATTTGCAGGATCGGCGTTGAGCGCGGGAGCCACCACTTTGAAGAGTGCTTCCAGTGCATCTACTGCTGCCCTTCGGGTTGTGGCGCTCACACCGCCGACGGTCGTGCTTCCTCCAGAAGCTCCCGCGGGTGGATATTTATTGTCTCCGATGTTCAACTTCACGGCATTCAGAGGCAGCCCCAGAGTGTCGGCCGCTACAATCGCTATAACCGTGCGCGTTCCGGTTCCGAGATCCTGAGATCCCAGGTCAATCGCGACGGACGAGTCCGGGTTGATCGTGAATCGACACTCGGCTACATGGCCGCGGCCACCCCAGGTATGCAGTGAGAGTCCAAGACCTCTCTTGATGTGGCCTGGAGTTGGATCGCCGCGCTGGTGCCACTTTTTCTTCCACTCGATCAGCTCGGCCGCTTTCAGCAGCTCTTCTTTATAAAGTGCTGCGCGATCGCACAGCTCGATGTTTTTGATGAAGAGGTCCAGCGGATCCATCTTGAGATCCGCCGCCAGGTCCTCCAGGGCGGAATTCGTGACATAGCACGCCTGAGGATGATTGGGGGCGCGCCAGGCACGGGCTGCGCCTATGTTTGTCAGAACCGGCGTGTGCTTTCGGTGGTACGGGATTTTCCATACGTAGGGAATCCCGGGAGTTCCTGCCCCGGTCAACCCGCCGGTTCCCCAGGATACGGAGTCCCAGGCCAGAATGGTGCCGTCCTTCTTCGCGGCCACTTTGACTTTTGCATAGGTCGAAGGACGAGCGCCGGCTACCATCAACTCGGCCTCGCGGTCGAGAAACATCTTCACCGGCTTGCCGGCCATCTTGGCGAGAAGGGCCCCCTGGACGTCCCAGAGATCCGGACCGAACTTGCTGCCGAAGCCTCCGCCGATGTGATCCTGGTGGACATGAATATTTGTTGCGGGAATCTTGAGGTTTTGGGCTATCTGTCCGGCCGATCCCGAAACATTCTGTGTGGAGAGGTAAAGATTGAGTTTGTCTTCACCCTCCCACTCAGTGACGGAACCGTGCGATTCGAGGGTGCAGTGGGTGATCACCGGCATGGCGTAGAAGCCTTCTGTCACTACCTCCGCTTCCTTGAAGCCCTTGTCAGGATCTCCTTCAGTTCTCTCATCCGCCTGTGTTGCTCTATCGCCCGCTTTGGCGAAATCGTCTTCCTTCACGAGGTGTGGAAGCGGCTCATAGGTGACCTTTACAGCACGGGCTGCATCTTCGGCCAAGTGTTCTTCCGCCGCAACGACGGCCGCAATTTCCTGACCCGCCCACTGAACTTCCCCTTTGGGTACATCAATGAGTTTGACGGCCTTGACGCCCGGCATTTTCTCCGCTGCGCTGGTGTCGACGCTGAGGACCTTGGCATGAGCGTAGGGAGAACGGACAATCTTGCCGTAGAGCATTCCGGGCCGCTTCAGATCGGAGTTGTATTTCGCTCTTCCGGTTACCTTCTGAGGGCCGTCGATACGGTTAATGCGCTTGCCAATGAGGGTTTTCTTAGATTCTTCGGGCCACTTGTAATCAGCCATTGGTCCGCCCTCCTTTCAGTGCTTTGCCTGCCGTTTGGACAACTTGGCGGATGCCTGTATAGGTGCCGCAGCGGCAGAGATTGCCTCCCAATCCCTCCCGGACCTGTTCCATCGTCGGATTGGGGTTCTTGTCCAGGAGAGCCTTGCATGCCATGACGAAGCCAGGCGTGCAGTATCCGCATTGTTGGGCATCGTTCTGGACGAAGGCGGCCTGGATCGGATGGAGTTTGCCGTCCGCAGAAAGGCTTTCCACGGTGGTGATTTGCTTTCCCTGGGCTTCGATCGCCAGCACCGCGCAGGCATAGACCGGCTTGCCGTCCATGATCACGGTGCACGATCCGCAAACGGCACGGTCGCAGACCTTTTTCGCGCCCGTGAAGTCCAGGTAGTTACGAAGCGCATCGAGCAGCGTCACCCGGGGCTCGATGCTGAGGTTGTGAGGCTTGCCATTTATCTGAAGGGTGACTGGAACTTTTCCAGGACCCAGAATTTTCACATCCGCCGCAGGTCCTGCCGAAGCAGCCAGTCCTGCCTCCGCTATGATCGGAGTGGAGATTGCCAGACCGGCACTTCTGGACAGGAAAGCGCGGCGGGATAAGCCCTTTTTGGGCTTAACCTCGGGATCGCGGGATCTTGCCATGAAATCCTCCAACTTGAGTTAAAGAATCAACTCGACAAAACACTTCCGTAACCTACACCAAGAAGATGTGCCGAACGTACGCGAATTCTTCCACAGAAGACTCCGCCGTGCAAGCATCAAAGAAGTGCACAGAGATACGGAGATTGCCAAGAATGAGGTTGCCCTGCCTCCTCTGCGGCCAGAGGGTCTCCCCTGAAATTGCGGATTGGCGATTGCGGATTGCGGATTGTCAAGACAACATTTTCATTTTCCAATCTGCAATTTCATAATTAGTTGTGCAGCACCGCTGCATGAGCAACTCCCGTGAAAATGGCCGGCATCTGACCTTCGTGTTTCTTGGCGCTCTTCGTGATCGTTGCGTCTTTGTGGTGTCAGTTAAATGCCTTGCCACAAAGACACCAAGAACACCAAGGCCGCCAAGAACTGCAAGGAGGTGGATTTCCATGCGCAGTGCTGAACTGACCGGCCTGGCGAAGAAGTCGCGTCCGGAGTTTCTTAATCCAAGGTTGAGGACCTTGACTTTTGACCTCGGACTCTGCAAGTTGGACCTTGAGTAGATCATGACACCGTGAATTGAACAGGAGACGAACATGAAATCGAGTTGGTTATTGGCGTGGGGTATGGTGGGCGTGGCGCTGCAGTGTACAGGCCTCTTGGGTCAGGATGTCGTCAGCTACAAGGACCTCAAAGGAGTGCAGTTCCGCGAATATCAGATGGTTATGACCATCGGCTCGTTCGACTGCGAGGCGACCATCGGCAAGAAATGCCGCATGACCGTCATCGTCGAGAACAAAGGTGACAAGCCTGAGATCTTTAACGGCACTCAGTTCTCGATCGATAACAAGGGCACTACCTATCGAGCGGTGCCCCTGGAAGGACAGTCCGCGGCGACGCTGAAAAAGGAACTCGAGCCTGGCGAATCGGGGAGGTTCACCGTAGTCTTCGACGGCCGCATTCATTTCGACCGGCGCGACCCAGCCCATCTCAAGTACGGGAACGTGTCGAAGGTCAACATCATCAGCCGTTGATTTCAAGGCAATCTAAGGGACCATCGCTTTCCAGCATCCTTCGAAGAGACCACTACCGCCAACATCTCCCTCTGGGCCCTGGTCAACTTCGAAGGACGGAACATGCATTTCTGATAGAGGTTAATGCTGGCCGAGGCATACTCAGGCTTGAGGCTTTGAATCTTGAGAATCTCGAATACATTGCCGGCGCGCTTGACTGCCCTCTTGTACTCTTCCTTCAGCTCTCCGCGCGCTTCTGCTTCCCGAACCGTCCGGATCCAGACCACGGGGTGCCTTCTCAGCGCCGCCTGAAATGAATGGGTCGGGGTTCGTAGTAGTAACCTTTTCGGTAGGCTATTTTGGTTGAGGGGGGCAGATACTCGAGTGCGATGCGATGATAAGAGTTGGGCTTCATCTCCTGATTGGACACGTAAGTCAGGAAATACTTGCTCTTAAGCTCGCGGCCGACTTCGTTGTAGACGCCTTTGATTTGATCGTAATCGGTCGGGAAAAAGCAGCGCCCGCCGGTTTTTTCCGCGAGATCGGCCATCTCGGCCTCACGCTTTTGGAAAAACTCCTCGATGTAGTTGTCGTCTCCGAAAAGACGCTTGTAGATGTCGGAAAGCATGATGACTCTGCGTTCGCGGCGGGCTTGGTCCCGAACCATGGCTGTCTTGGAAACGACGTACAGGGTGGCCTGCGATTGGATGGTCGAGAGTGCGGCATCCTGAAGACCAATGCTGCTCTGGTTGTTGAGGCAATCGGTTAAAAGGATGATCGCCTTCCGTCCCTCGATACCATTGAGCTGATCGTTCGCTGCCGTGTACATCGCATCGTACAGGGCGGTTCTCAGTCCCGAGTCCACCTTGCGCAGAGCTTTGTGCACGAGCTTCATGTTGTCGGTCCAGTTGAGGATGAGAGAAACGTCATCGTCGAAGGTAATTACCGAAATCCGGTCGTCGTGAGAAAGAGCTGTGGCGAAATCTTCTGCTGCTTCTTTGAGTTTTTTGAGTTCCTGCTTGACGGTCGCACTCGTGTCCAGGACCAGGACGACTGAAACCGGGTTGGTGTCCAAACCGAAGCTGCGAATCTGCTGGGGAGCACTGTCTTCGTACAGCCGGAAGTCTTGGCGGCGCAGGTCGGTGACCATGTTGCCGTGCTCGTCAAACACAGTGATGGGAACCTTGACGAGGTTGACGGAAACCGAGAAGGTGGGCGTTTGTTGCTCCGGAGCCTGCGCGAACGCTTCGCACAGGAGTAGGAGAGCAGGGATAGCAAGCAATGCGCGCCACATTACCAAAATGATAGCAGCATCTCCACGCGAGACCAAGAATGACACAGTAGGTCCCGGCCGCCGGATGGGACCTGATGCAATTGCGTGCAGGGCACAAGGCCCCGTCTGGCAGCCGGGACCTACTTTCTCTACCACGGGTTCGGATCGGTGAGCACACGGATCAGGTTCGCGCGGGAGATGTTTCCGCCGCTCAAATACAGAACAACCTTCTTTCCGCGAATCTCGTCCTTGCACCTGAGTGCAGCCGCAAGAGGTGCCGCTCCTGCTCCCTCGGCGAGTGTCCGGGCTCTTTCCAGGTAGTGGATGATGGCCTGACGCATTTCTTCCTCATCGACCAGGACGAAATGCTTCAGGTTTTGCCAGAGAATCGACTGGGTCAACTCAAAGGCCACGCGCGTCTGGACCCCCTCGGCGAAAGTGTCGGCGGAGCCGGTCGTTACCAGCTTCTTCTGCTTCCATGACTCATAGGCCGAAGATGCGCGCGCTGCCTGGACTCCTATCACACGGAGCGAGGGCTTCAGAGCCTTGGCGGCCAAAGTTGTGCCCGAGCAGCTGCTGCCGCCGCCCACGGCACAGAAAATCACCTCGGTTTCGGGCAAAGCCTCCAGCACCTCGAGCGCCATGGTTGCCACGCCGGCGATCAGGAGCGGTTCGTTTGCGGGGTGGACATATCTCATGCCCCGCGCTGCGGCCAGACTCTCGGCCGCCTCACGGGTTTCGTCGAAGTCCTTACCCGAGATCAGTATCTCGGCACCCCAGGACTTCATGGCTGCGAGTTTGCTCGGGTTGCAGTTCTCGGGCACGCCGATGACTGCCTTCACCCCGAAGAGCCTGCTGGCATAGGCGATGGACTGGCCATGGTTTCCAGTAGATGCAGTGATGACCCCGTGCGCTTTCTCCTCGGCCGATAACGACGCGATCAGGTTGATGCCGCCGCGCACCTTGAAGGCCCCGGTCGGCTGGACGTTTTCGTGCTTTACATAAACCTCCGCACCCACCAGCTCGGAGAGCAACGGGTAGTAGTGCAGGGGCGTCGGCTTCAAATACGGAGCGATCCGCCTCCTTGCCTCAAATACTAATGGCATCCACTCAACTTCCAACATGGAGTTCCTCGCCATGGGGAAAGCGAATTAATAAGCTGCAATTGACGATTGTAGATTGACGATTGGGTGTCCCAATTTTGGCAATCGTCAATCGTCAATCGTCAATCGTCAATTGTAGCCGGACTCAAATCCGAAACCAGGGAAAGCTCCTGCTTCTATTGATTCATGGAGGTTGTTGGCCGCGGCCGAGGCTTGGGCATCGGCTTGCGCGGCAGCATCTGGTCTCGCATTGCCGTATGGTACACAAACGAAGCCATTATCACCGCCGACTGCATCAAATCTCCGCGCTGGATACGATCGTACACATCCATGTTGGAGTGGTGGGTCCGCGAGCTGTACTCAACCTCGTCCTGGATGAACTGGAAGCCGGGAAGGCCGACTGCATCGAAGGACTGGTGATCCGTGCCCCCAGTGTTTCGGATCGTGATGGTTGTAGCTCCCATGTCCTTGAAGGGCTCCAGCCAGGCCTCGAAGATCGGACGCACTTCTTCGTTGCCTTGCAGATAGATGCCGCGAATCTTTCCGGTACCGTTGTCATAATTCCAGTAACCGGCAAGCTTGGCGTGATCGGGCTTGATTGTAGGGGGCGTGTTCATCGCCTCCTGCATGTAACGCCGGAAATCCTCGCTATCGCGGTTCTCGGGCGGCGAGGGGCGGGATGCGAAGTGTTCGTTGACATAGGCGCGGGAGCCCAGCAGGCCTTCCTCTTCGCCTCCCCACAGGGCGATTCGCACCGTCCGGCGCGGCTTCAGCCCCGCGACCTTCAGGATCCGGATGGCCTCCATTGCGATGGCGCTGCCCGCGGCATTGTCTGTGGCACTGGTGCCGGAGTGCCAGGAATCGAAATGTCCACCAAACATGACGATTTCGTCTTTCTTATCCGTTCCCGGGAAGTCAGCGATGACGTTGTTATCTGTCAGATCGCCGTCGACAAAGTCCGCCTGAATGTCCATCTCCAATTCAACCTTGACCTTCGGATTTTTCTCAAGGATCCTGCAGATGCGATTGTATTGCTCCACCGCTACGACAACCTGGGAGGGGACGGGGCGCGCATTCTTGCCACGATCGCCGCCGCTGGCCACGAACAGCGTTCCGCCGTCGCCACGACTGGGTTCCAGGACCGCGGCAACGCCTTCATTTACAAAGAATTCCGTTATTTTGTTCATGAGCTGGCGATTTGGCATTCCCTGCTGCCGTCGCATCATCTGCCCGAACCGGCCAGCCTGGCCCGGCTCCGGCGCCTTTACGAGGTCAGCCAGCTCGTCCGCTGTGTAGCGATGCCCCGGAGGGGTGAAGTGGGCATCCACCTGGGGGGGAGCTTGGGTCAGGACATAAAGGCCCTTCAGCGTTCCCTTGTATTTTTCGAAGTCAGCCTCGCTGGTGATGTCGACGCGTCTGGCTTCCGCCCGAACTGGACCATTGGTGCCTGGAGTCCAGGCTTTCGGATAGGCGATCAGCGGTGAGTACACGGGCGCCATCATGTGTGCCGCGAACTTCTTCAGCTGCCAACTCCGGCCGAGATTAAACTTTTCCGTGTGAACATTCTCGAATCCCCACTCTTTGAGCTTCCTCATGACCCACTCTTCGGCCTGACGTTTTTCCGGGGAGCCCGCGAGCCTGGGGCCGTAAACATCGGTCAGCCAGCTCATGAGGTCCATAACCTGGGACCGGTTCAATCCTTCGTCCTTTATCTTGTAGATGGCGGAGAGGTCAGCTTTGTCCTGGGCCAATGCCAGGGCAAATACTGCCAGAACTAGTGCAAGGCTGCACGCTGCAATTCTTCTTTTCATAAATGAGTCTCCAGGAAAGTTCTTCATGCGGACAGACACTCATCCGCGGGTCTAAATTCTCTGCGAGTATCCGCAGGCAGAGAAACCGGGAATACACCTATACAAGGCTTAATACGTCTGCAAGGCTGGCGTTGTGTTTCTGAAAAAAAGGGCCCCGTCATCCGTGATGTGAATGACGTCCTCTATGCGCACGCCGAACTCGCCAACGATGTAGATTCCGGGTTTGTCACTGAAGGTCATGCCGGGCTGGAGCAGAAGTTTGTTTCCTCGCACCAGATAAGGGTACTCGTGCCCATCCATGCCGATCCCATGTCCCACACGATGGGTGAAGTACTTATACCCCGTGCCGAAGCCGGCATCCAGAATGGCCCTGCGCGCCGCAGCATCCTCCCATTGCGGATTGCGGATTTCGGATTGTTGGGCCCTGGTTCGAATGTCCCCTTCCGCGCTCCATGAGCTGAAAAAGCAACACCAATTCAGCCACATTGGCCGGGGGACTCACAGAGTTTGACAATTCCGGGAACGATTTCTCTTTTGTGGTTCTGTAAGCCTCAACCAATCTGTTTTGTGTTCTTGGCGCCCTTGGTGCCTTGGTGGTGAGGCTTTTAAAAACTTCACCACAAAGACGCAAAGAACACCAAGATTCACCAAGGCTTCTGCGAAAAGCCACCAGAATTCACCATAACCCAAGGCAAGATCCGATGAGTTCGAGCAGCGCGAAGCGCCGGCCGCTTTCATCTGTTCACCAATCAAGCTTTCGGCTTCGCCGGAGGTTTTGACTCAACCATTCAATCCGCAATTCGCAATTCGCGATCCGCAATTTCAGAAGGGTGAACTTTTCTTATGTCGATTACGTATGTGACATATAGAATGATGGAGTTAGGACAGGCGGGAATAAGATCTGAAGCGCTCTGAGGAGCTAACCTTATGAATCATCGTAAGTTCGTTGTCACATCGACCGTGTCTATGCTTGTGATTGCCGGGGTGGTCTTGGGCCTGGCGTTTTACTCCAACTTTGCGGTCAAGGCCTCCATATCCGACCTTCCTGAAGCCCTCAACTACCTGCCGGCTGACAGCCAGGTAGTTTTTGGGATGAACGTACAAAAATTCGTCAACTCACCGATTTTCTTGAAGTTCCAGCAACAGCATGGCCAGGAAATCGGAACGGACCTGCAGGAGTTCATCTCCAAAACCGGCGTAGATCCCACTCGGGACATTTCCTATATCCTGGCAGCGGGTCGCTCGGCTCAGGGTCAGAAGGGATCGGGAGTGGTGATTGCTTTGGGCCGGTTTAACACGGACGCAATCACTTCATTCATCAAGACTAAGGCCGTTCCCATCGAGCTCGACTACGCGGGCATCCACGTAATGATGATTCCCGAAAAGGACGGCAGCAAGCTTGAAAAGGGCGTCGCCTTTCTGAAGAGCTCGGAGATCGCCTTGGGCGACTTGGATTCCCTCAAGACAGTTATCGATGTGGTCTCCGGGAAAGTGAAGGGAGTGGCCTCAAATCCTGTGTTGGCGCCCTTGCTCAATTCCATGAGGCCGCAGGAGATGTTCTGGTTCGCCGGCGATGCCGCCAGCATCCTTTCCAAGGCGCCAACCAACACCCCCTTCGGGGGGAGCGTTTCCGCTATCCTGAACGTTGTTGGGACTTTGAATCTTGACGAAGCAGTCGTCGGGAAAATCACCGCAACCGCCAAGGACCCTGACTCAGCCCAGAAACTGGCAGATGTGGTAAATGGTTTGAAGGCACTGGGCCAGCTTGCTGCGGGAGATCAAAATCCCGATCTTGTTTCATTGCTTAACGGCGTGAGGATCTCGAAGAGCGGAAATCAAGTTGACCTGACTTTGAATTTCCCTTATGACCTGCTTGAGAGGCTTCAGCAAACCAAGCCGCAGTTCAAAAAGATATAAGCCAGCCGTATCTCCTCGTCGAAAAGGCGGAAAGCCACTTCGGTTTTCCGCCTTTGTTTTTTAGGGGATAGGGGATGGGGATTGGGGTTGGAGCAATAAGTGCGTCTCTTTCCGCGGCAACATCGGAAACCTGGGTTATCGGCCCGCTTCCGACTTTCTTGTCAACATCGCCAGTCGTTTAATTGCCTTTCCCAGTCGTTTGATGCCCTCGTCGGTATCCTCCGGCGGCTGGCTGACAAAGTTCAGACGCAGGAAATGATCACCATCTGAGCTGTGCGGGAAAAACCTGCTGCCGGTTGCAAAGGCCACTCCTTCTTTGCAGGCTCCAAGGGAGGCGTCATCATGGATGTGGTCACCCCGGAGCACGCGAAAATTGCCGAAGAGGCGGGCGCAGCAGCCGTGATGGCTCTGGAGCGCGTCCCAGCCGATATCCGCGCCCATGGAGGGGTGGCGCGCATGAGCGATCCGGAGCTGATTCTGAAAATCAAAGAATCAGTTTCGATCCCGGTGATGGCGAAATGCCGCATTGGTCACTTTGTCGAGGCCCAGATCCTGGAGGCCATTGGTGTGGACTATGTGGACGAATCGGAAGTCCTCACCCCAGCGGACGAAGAACGCCACATCAACAAGCATGCATTCAAGATCCCCTTCGTATGTGGCTGCCGCAACCTGGGCGAGCCGATGGCGGCGGCGAGAACATCCGGATAAAGTCCCAGGCCGGCGGCTGCAAGGATTCCAGCCCCGAGTGCCGCTGCCTCAGACATGTTGGAACGGAATACTGGGTCGACCAGATAGTGCTTACTGAAGGTGCCTGAAACAATCGCAGTCCCGAGGTTGAGATACGTTTCGCCGGGCAGGACCGCGCCAACGCCCAAACCGGCAATCAGCGGAAGGCCTGGGGGTAATCCTGCCCGGACGGCCGCCTCCGGCTGGACCTCGCCGACGAAGCTGCCCTCCCGGGATCAACACCCTCTTGCTGGGGCTTTGGTAATCGACCGCAGCGGGAGTCTCACCCCTTTTGTGCAGGAGCTGCGCAGCACGGCGCTGTCTGCGCTTGGGCACCTGAAGCCTGAGGATCAGGTGGCGTTTTTTGCGTTTAGCGAATACGCGGAGCGTCTCAGCGATTTCACCAATGACCGCCTCGAAATAGGTAGGCAACAGGATTTGCCACCCTTCCGTTGATTTTCCACCCCTGACACCTCTTTCAGATGGCCCCAGGGCGGCGCCTGCCTTAAAATCCCATTTTTACCGTCAGCGAGGAGCTTTCTCGCAGGTTTATAGTTTCCATAGGAGGTCGACATGCGAGCTGCAATGCTTTCGTTCATCATGGCTGGGTTGGCAATGGTTTCCCCGGCCGCAGACACTCATCCGTTCTCCATTCGCGACATGCTGGCGATGGATCGTATCTCCGACTGGCAGGTGTCGCCGGACGGGAAGCGGGTTGCCTTTGCGGTTAGCCTGACCGACCTGGAGGCCAACCGTCGCCGCTCGGGTCTCCATCTGGCAGCCGTCGATGGATCCGAAGAGCACCAACTGACGACACCCTCTGCCAGCGATACACAGCCGCGCTGGAGTCCGGACGGAAAGAGCTTGCTCTTTGTATCGACTCGCTCCGGATCGCCGCAAGTGTGGAGGGTGGCTGTGGAAGGCGGCGAACCCGAGCCGATCACCAAGCTCCCCCTTAGTGTGGATGCGCTGAGGGTGTCTCCGGACGGGAAATATCTCATGTTTTCCATGGCTGTCTTCCCAAACGAGTCGCCCGATGAAACAAAGCGGATACTGGACGAAAAGGAGAAATCCAAGGCCACCGGAAAAGTCTATGACCAGCTTTTCGTGCGCCATTGGGACACCTGGGAGGACGGCACGCGTAATCATCTGTTTATCTATCCGCTCCCTGCAGGACCTGCGCGTGACCTGATGCCTGCCATGGTCGCGGATTGTCCCAGCAAGCCGTTCGGCGGAATCGAGGAGTTCGGCATTTCGCCCGACAGCAGGCAAATCGTCTTCTCGACCAAAGATGTCGGGAGCAAAGAGGCATGGTCCACCAACTATGACCTTTTCCTGGTGCCGGCTGATGGCTCCTCATCGCCGAAGAGGATCACGAGCAATCCGGCCTGGGACACGCAGCCGGCGTTCTCGCCTGACGGCAGAACGCTGGCATATCTGGCTATGGGTCGCGCCGGCTACGAGGCCGATCGCTTCGACATCATATTCCGCGACTGGGTCGGCGGAAGCGAGCGCAAGGTCGTGCTCCGCGCCGATGAAACGCCTCGCGGCGATCGATCCGCCGGCGAGCTGGCCTGGTCAGTGGACGGAAAGGATCTCTTCTGCACTGCCGAGCACTTAGGACAGCACTCGATCTTCGCCGTGGAGGCCGCAACCGGCAGATCGCGCATCGTTGTCGAGCAGGGAACGGCCGCGAGCCCCCAGGTCTTACCTGGCGGCAGACTTCTTTTCGGCATGCATTCGCTCCTCGGCCCTACCGAGCTGTACACCGTGCGTAGCGATGGAAAGGACGTCCGCCGCGCCACCCATTTGAACGACTCCAAAGTGGCTGCTGCAAAGTTTGGCAAGCCCGAGCGGTTTACTTTCAAGGGCGCCAAAGGAGACCCAGTTTACGGATACATCGTATATCCGATCGACTTCGATCCCTCGAAAAAATATCCCGTGGCATTTCTAATCCACGGCGGACCGCAGGGCTCCTTCGGCAACGACTTCCACTATCGTTGGAACCCGCAGGCCTATGCAGGTGCCGGCTATGCCGTGGTCATGATCGACTTTCACGGATCCACAGGATATGGCCAGGCCTTCACCGACGCCATCAATAATGATTGGGGAGGCGCGCCCTACGAAGACCTCACGAAAGGTCTGGATTTTGCGCTGCAGAAATACCCTTTTCTCGACAAGGATCGCACGGGCGCTCTTGGCGCGTCTTACGGCGGCTACATGATCAATTGGATCGCAGGGCACACCGATCGGTTCAAAACCCTGGTTTGTCATGACGGCAACCTGGACGAGCACATGGCGTATTACGACACGGAGGAGCTCTGGTTTCCCGAGTGGGAACATGGAGGACCGGCGTACGCAAACGTGGCGGCATACACCAAGGACAACCCGTTGAGCTATGTGCAAAACTGGAAGACGCCGATGCTGGTCATCCACAGTGGAAGGGACTACCGTGTTGTGGACACCCAGGGGATCTCAACCTTCACGCTGTTGCAGCGCAAGGGCATCCCGTCAAAGCTGCTGTACTTTCCCGATGAGAATCACTGGGTTCTCAAACCGGCCAATAGCATTCAATGGCACGAGACCGTGATTGGCTGGCTCGATCATTGGCTGAAGAAATAGCCGGGAATTCTGATGAGTGGCTCATGCAGCGGCCAGCCCGACAGACCCCATCACTTTCGCCGCTGTTGCTGCACTGCTCGGCGCAGTGGCTGTTTGGGCGGCATGTGTGCTGGCTCGACGCGCGAGCAAAACTGACCGCATGATAGCCTTGAGATATGAGTGAATTCGAGCGATTGAGAGGAAGCGATGTGGCCAGTGCAGTGATGCCTGCTGCCCCTTGAGCAGGCGTTCAGAGCCGCGACCGGAGGGAGCGGGGTAACTCAGCCTAAGGGCCAAGCTTTACTCCTGTTAAGGATTTTTTGATCTGCAGTTGAGGAGGAGTTGAACCATGTTGGGGGAGTCCGCTCGCTTCACTCGCGGCTCTGCTGGGCGTCCGGAGGGGTCACATCCATCTGGAATGAGACATCCCTGGGGCATTCTCAGGAGAGGAAGGGCTTTTCGAGGCCCGTATCGATTCTGCTGTTCGATTATACTTGCAAGCTGATGCATCACGATGTTATCAAGGATCTAAAAGTTGGTAACTTGCGCTCTTAACAAGACAGCTTCGCGGGGAGATGATGCGGATTTTCTTCGCCAGCCGCTTGCATCCATCCTTCATAACCGTTGGTCGTCTTTCGATCAAGTTGAGTCGTGCTTATTGGTTGCTCCTTGTTTTCGCCCTCTCTACAGCCGTGGCTACTGCGCAGGATCTAGCCATTCTGTGGGACGTTTCACAATCCGTTTTCTCTTCGCGCCAGGGATACCGTTACCCGCAGGAAATAGGAGATACCGTTTCGTCCCTGGTTTTCGGGCGAGGCGTGGGTGTAAATTGGAATATTCCGCCGACGCGGGATTCTCCCGCCCCCATCTCGCGTGCTCTGAGCGGGAGTGCGCCGCTGATGGGAGAAGGAGCACGAGTTGTCGTGATTCGTTTCGGCACACGGTTCCGTGAGCAATACCCGCGAGTCCCCCTTTTTTGGCACCAAGACTTCAGCGGTGCTAACCTGCGCGACCTCGAGCGTGGGGTAGCTGAAGCTTTTCCCGTTGAGACCTTGGAGCAGTTGACCAACAAAGAGCTGGCGATGGCGGGGGCGGCCAAATACTTATCTGAGCAGGGTAGCCGCGAATGGATCCTGCTGGTTATATCGGATTTTGCGCAGGATCAGCGGAATCTGAACCCGGATGAACGCCAGGTCCGCGACTCCTTCTTGGAGGGCGAGTTCGCGGAACGCTCACCAGCCGTGATTCTGCGCTGGCGCTCGGATCCCGATCTGCAGCTTTATTTGGAGCTGGACAGAGGAAAAGACGCTGGCGAGGGAAAACGGCGCGAGCCCGGCAGTTCGACGCTGAAACTGCTGAATCCGGCCAAAGACGCACGACTGCAGAACGGAGCACGCCCCACCTTCTCTTGGAGTTGGTCCGGGCAACCGCCGGACAAGTTCTTTTTAGTGGTGACACGGATCGGTTCGCCGGTGCCGGTCCTCGAAAGGTCAACCCAAGCAACTGCTGTGGTCGCGCCTCAGCAACTGTCTTCTGGCGAGTATCGCTGGCAAGTCTTCGCGCAGGCACGTAACAACAGCATTGCGTCGTCGTTTGGCGCGTTCACCGTCGAGGAAGGCTTCCGGTGGTGGCCGGTAGGGCTGCTGCTGGTCATCATCGCCCTCATTGTCGGAATTTGGCAGTGGAACAAGCGCTCCAGCGGAGGATTCCATGGCTGATTTTTGCAGCAACCTGTTTTTTCGTGGGCTTCCCGCCAACTCGGACAATTACGCCAGCATGTGGTTCTGGAATAGCTTGCTGATGCTGCTGGCATGCTTGGCAGTGGTGTACTTGATCACGCTACTCTTGCTTTCCTTCACGCCGCTATATCGCAGCCCGGAAACGCAGCCGCTGATTGATGTGGACTCGCGGATCCAGTTGTGCCTGACATGGGCGCTGGTTGTTGTCTTTCTCCTGCTGAGCGGAGTCGTCTTCTGGCTTTGGTATCGGGGTGAGCTGGTACCGGAGGGAGAGATTTGGGCGAGAGCTAGGATTATCACTGCGCACTGGACTGTAATGGTCGTGCTATTCGTGGTTTGGCTGCTGTTGTACTTGAGTGGGCGCCGTGACATCAAGCGCCTGCAGAAAGGCGTCCCGAAAGTCTAAAAGACCGGGTGCGACGGAGGGAACTATGCCATCATTATCACGCACGCTTTTGTTGGGCTTGGGAACCAGTGGTCTGCGAGTCCTAAGCGAACTCGAGAAGCTGACCTACGCGTCTTTTGGAAAGAACCGTCTCCCTTTTTTCCGCTGTCTCTACGTGGAAACCAATGTTAGCGAGAATCCGGAAAAGACGCCGGCCGATTCAGAAATAACTCCAGTGAGGTTGCGCGCTCCGAATGGCCTAGCCGAGACATATCAGAACTTATCACGGAGGGAAGACTTGGATCTCGATTGGCTTGCGGAGAAAATATCTGACCAAGTTCCCTCCAGCGAGCAAGGTGCCGGTGGAGTGCGTCCCGCTGGACGCATGCTGCTTTGGGGCGAGAATAATTTCAGCGATCTCTATAGCGCCATTCAGAGAGCCTGGGAGGAGATCGACCAAGCGACCCGCCAACCGAATGAAGAACTGCAAGATATTGCAGCGCGCAGCGGTGCGCCGTGGGATCCGCTGAGTCCACCTATGGCCTTCGTTGTCGGGTCATTGGTCGGCGGCACCGGATCTGGGATCTTCATTGATGTTGGGTATGTTATACAGAAAATCACTGGCAACCGCCACAACCTATATGGCATTTTCCTGCTACCGAGGGAAGACGATAAATTGACTTTCGGCTTTGGCAACTGTTACGGCGCGCTGCAGGAATACGATTACTTCTGCATGCACCACATCCAATATCCCGTCAAGTACCCCAATGAAACCACGTTGTATCCTACGGAAGGGAAAACCCCGTTTACTATTTGCTATTTGGCGTCGACTGCGTACGGGCTCCCGACGTTGCCTCCAATGAATCTTACGAGCTTGTACAAGGTCGTGGCGCTGCGGCTATTCTGTGAATTGCTGGGGCTGGCCCACTGGCGGGGCGCGGAACTTACTGATCAAGTAAAGGCCAATTATGGTAATTTTGGTGGTTTTGGCATATCTGCGGTTATGTACCCCAAGTACAGCGTGACCGAAGGCGCGGCGTGTCGTCTCGGCGAGCAGCTTTGCAACCGCTGGCTTGATCCCATCATCTTTTTTGATTCAGTAGGTGGCGAGAGGCAGATCAGTTCCGGCGACCTGCTGAATAATGCCCGCCAATTTCTGGATTCTTGCCTCGCACGTGTGTTTCAGGCACTTGGTGCCAAGGGTGGCGCGGCCGCCTCGCTGGACAGCGATGTGGAACGCGACGCGGACCGTATCATCCGAAAGCTTGTGACACCCGCAGAGTTGCTTACTGAGCAGTTTTCGCAACCCAAGGCCGGCAACTACTACTCATCGGTGCATGAAAACCTGCCCAAGGCGCGACAGATACTGGCTGAAGAAATTGCCAAACATCTTTCCTCGGTCATGGACGAGAGACAAAACTTGACCTGCGCCGATCTTCTTCTGAGATGTATGCGGGATCGGGTCGATGAAACATTGAAGTACTGGAGGAATGGGCTTGGGGTTCCGAACAGCGCTTCGGAGTGGCCGAACTGGATCACCTCTCAGATCGAGCACTTGCTGGCTCGGCGCAACCGTTCTTTTCTGCTTCATCGGATCACGCTGATCGACCGAATGCGCGAGTTATTGAAACTGCTAAAAATGTTTGCACTGGCGGATACACTCGACAAACTGAAAGACGGACTGGAAAAGGGCTCGTTCAGTTATGCCGGTGGCTCGACAATCCCTTCAATGTCAGACATCAACAGATTCCGAAGGGGCATGGAAAAAGCACGCGGCAACTTAACCAGCCGGTACGCGGATATCAAGGGTGAAGTCAATGACCAGAGCGTCCCCGTCATGCGTCTCTGGCGCGATGGTGGCTTTGACCAAGACGTCAATGCCTTGTTGCAGAAGTTTAACAACGAGCGTGCTAACAGCAAGCCTCGCCTAACTGACGTCAGTGACCAGAACTCATTCAGACTTCTAGAGGACAACATCTCAAAGAACAATGACGACCCGAAGTTGCTGTTGGAGATTATCAAGCCCCGTTATCAGGCGAGCTTATATACGGCCGTTAGCAAGGGGCCATTCGATGCCGCCGCGGCAGCCAGGCAGCAAAGTGGAACCACTACTACCTACGCGCGGATGGCCACTGCCGGACTACTACGGCTGAGTGGCTACACGCGACCGAACATGCAGGGTGTTCCGCGTTTCATATTAGGCGCCAAGGCCGAGGAAATGGCCGAGCTTAAGCGGGCTCTGGAGGGAGCTGGTTGCAATGAATTCACTAATACTAGGACTCTACCACTCCTGGAGGATGCTGTGATTTTTTACGATGAGCAACCGGGGACACGGCCCCTGGATCAGCTCCTCGTTCATAACCGGTTAAGCCATCACTTCGAGAATCCGGATCCAGGGTTTCAGTTTGGCCGAGAGGTCTGGAAGGCACACCGGCTAGCCTATGCAACCGATTCGGAAATGCCAGCCCGGCGACAGAGGGTGCGCGAACTAATGGGATTCCTGCTGGATTTTGGTATCTGCTACGAGAAGGATTATTACGGTCACTGGAAGTCGTTGGGGTCACGATGGGGCTGGCTACGCCTGCACCTCGGCCCTACGAACCGGTTTCAATACAAGGACAGTCGAGGCCTTGACCAGACCATTGCTCTTGAGCCGGAACAGAATTCCACCGTACGGTCGGTGGCTGCCAATGAGCCATATCTAAGAGAGCTTGAACAGGCGGTCAGAAAAGCCGTCCAGGAAACAGACGACAAGGGTTTTGTGGACATCTTCAATAGCCAACTCTTACCGCGTCTGATTGATAGCAACCGCACTCAATCTGACATCCAAAAAGTACAGGAGTTGTATTTCGGCAAAGCTCCTGCCGCCGGGAGAGAAGATTCGAAGATTAAGGGATTTATCGTCAGCATCCGTGAAGAAAACCAGAAGCAGACACAAGGAGCGTCGACCCATGCGCAAGGGAATTAATGTCTCTCAGGCGCTGCAGATCATCCAGTTTTTGCGTGGCGTCCAACGCCGGCAGTGGGTTGTTATGATGGTCGCCCTCGGTCTCGCGATCGTAGTTTCCGGCGCGTTCTTGTTTTCGCCCATTCCTCCACAAACGGCTGCTGCTGTGTTCCGGATCCAGCCAACGGGCTCGGCAGGGGGAACGGCATTTTTGATCTCTAACCACTTGGTGCTGACCACGTCGCATGTGGTCGGCCAACAAAACGAGGTCTACTTGACCTATCGCGACCAGCCGGCCGTGCGCGGTAGGGTGGTGTTCGCGGACACCGCCAACGATGTAGCGCTGGTCGAAATCCAGGATCTAGACCCTTCTCTGACACCCCTGCCGCTGGGCGATTCGGACAACGTCAACGAAGGCGAGGATGTGATTCTTCTCGGCTACCCATCCGGCAGTTTCTTCGAGACACGTGTGCGCCTGGCCCGCAACACGCCAGAGGAGCTGGCGATAGCGGCGCCCGCGCATCCGGGCAACAGCGGCGGACCGGTCCTGCGGGCTTCCGATCATACAGTTGTCGGCTTAATCGGCTCGACCCGCGAGTTGGGCTCGAGTAAGGACAACCCCAAGCACTGGGCCGTGCCCATCAGCATGGTCAAGAAGATCTGCCGACGGCAGCAGAGGCCAATTGATTGAGCATGTGCGAAATGGAGATAGCCCATTTCTCGCACCCTTTCTCGAGATCACTTGCGATGTACTCCCTGGTAGATTCCTCGCGGCTGCGCCGCGGCGGCCGTCGAATAGTTACATACGCGACGCTTGGCAGCTTCCGCCCTTTTTTGGCTAGATTCTGGCCCGCTCTCTTTCTCACTTTATTGACTCTTCTTCAACAGCCCGCCGCAGGCTTTGCCGCGAGCAATCAAGACGCCCCGGTTTGCCGCACGCATTTCGCTGTCCTCTACGATTTTTCCTGGCGCGCGTTGGAGCCCAGCAGCCGCCCGATCGCGGCAAACCAGCTTTTAGCGCAGTCGCTGTTCGGCCCCGGGCAAGCTGTGCCCGCCTGGACGCCGGGCGACTGCCTCTCGTTCTATTCGTTCGGCATGGATCGTCAGGAGCTGGAAGCCCAACTCTCCAACGCCACTCCAGCGCAGTTCTGGAGCCAATGGAAGCGTGCGCTATTGCATCCGGGAACGGGCAGCCCGCTGCAGACGAGCGACAATGCTCGGGCACGAGCGTTTCTCGCACAGAATCTGCCTTCGCCCCTCACCCATGCCTACTTGCATAGTCTTTCGTATTATGCACTTCCGACCCTGATTGCCTCCTGGCCGCCGGTTTACGCCAGCACAACCTACATAGTCTGGGTTAGCGATTTCCTTCCCGACAACGACCAACTACGGGAAATCGATGAGGGTCTCGTGCGGAGCCGTTTGGGAACTCATTCTGGGACCCTCGAGCGGTTGCGCGGCGAATACGGCGAATGGGAAAAGCGGCTGCGTATCGTCTTCCGTTCGACGGACGAACTGCACGGATTGCGGCTAACAGTTCTCCTGGTCAACCCACCCGCCTTATCGTGGGACTCTCCTCATTCGGCCCGGCTGGTGCAGGTTTCCGCCTCAGGCTGGCGGCAGGAGCTGCCTGCGTGGCCCTTGCTGCCCTCCGACTGGCGCTGTGACAGTCTCGACCTCGAACTAATCGATCAGGCTGCAGGCCATATCCTGGCCCGCTGGTCAGTGAACCCGGCGGAGGCGGGCACCCTGGCGCTGCAACTGAAGCCCGAAACGGAAGCATCTGGGGGGGAGATTCCGTATCTGGAACTAAGCGGTATTGCGCGCCTTCGCTTCGCTCCCCGCGGCTCGTTGGGCCTGGAGTTATACACTTTCAGCAATCTTCGGCAGATTCCCGTCACCGTTTCCCCTCTACCCCCTCTCTGGTACCGTTGGACGCGAATCCTGTTTGTGCTGCTTCTTTTGCTGGTTAGCCTGCTATTGGCAACCTTGGGGCGCAAACCACGTTGGGATCTACGAATAGAAACGGCGGGCCTACCCATTAAGCCAGAGTCGTTCCAGGCCGGCGGGCATCCCATTGACGTACTGCCGTGGGCCAAGGATCGCATTTATCGAATCCGACTCCGTGTAACCAATACGAGCGATCGTCTCAACCTGAGGCGTCCGACCCCGATCCTACGGCTCGAAGCACATGCACCGCTCGGCAGTGGGATCGAGTTTCGGCTCAAGGCCCAAAACACCACTAGGCGGCCGGGAGAACCGATCCAGCTGCCCCCACTCCAGGCCGGTGCTTTTATCGACGCTTCGGTGCTCGTTGATCTGTCTCATCAGCCTGAGCCTACGACAACGAGCGGTCCGTTTGAGTTCGCGGTACAGCTCGCAAAGCACAAAGAGGCGTGGCCCTTCGCACTGGCTCCAGATCCAGGCAATTTCTGGCTAGGGCTAGATCCAGGAACGTCGGGCGCTTGCATTGCCGGCGGCTCGAACCCTGACGACTTCGAATTGGTCCCGCTTAGGCACGCTCAGGTCACCGAGGAAGACCGCTGCGTAGTCCCTTCGCTTGTATACCTATGCATCAATGAGAAGGAAGCAGAAGCAGCAACCCCTTCGGCGCTGCGGTTCCAGCTCGCCGGCCGGCCGATCCGCTATTTCGCCGGAGATCAGGCAGCCTCGAGGGCCACTCTGCCCGAGGCACCGTCTCGCCTCTTCCGCTCCGCCAAGCGACTGATTGGTTACCGAAATCCTTTCAATCCAGAATTTGAAGGAAAGCCTGTGCACATGTATGGGCAGGACGCGGTGGCAATGTTGGCAGAGTTCCTTGTCGTCCAAGCAGGTACGTATTTCCAACGGCGCCAGCCGCAAGGGCAGTCATTGCGGATCAACAAGCTCGTCGTGGCTGTGCCCAATATGTTCACGCCAGGGAAGATCCGACGCATGAGCAACTGCTGCCAGGTGCAGGGTATCACGCGCGTGCTTACCATTTACGAAGCAGAGGCGGTACTGGTCTATTACTGGTGGTGTACTGCCCGTCTGCACCCAAAGCCGGAGACTCCCCAGCAGCTACGGTCCAACAGTGGAGAGTTCGTCCTGATCATGGATTTCGGCGGTGGCGGTGCTAACTTCACATATGCCCGAATCGAGCAGAGAGCCGACAACGAGGACGAAACACATCAAGGAACTAGTTTGGGAGGTGGCGCGAGAACCAAAGGGCGTGAGCCTGGAAGGAATGGCGAAAAAACTCACCTTCATATCCACACCTTGCAGCGCATCGGCTATGCCATCGGTGGCGACCACATAGACTGGGAAGTCGCGCGGCTGCTCTGGAGGGGGATCAAACTTAAGGGAGGAATCAATCCATACGCTCCGCCAGCCGGCGTAGATCCACGCCTCACGCGCAACAGTCTGCTAAGCACGGCCGCTCAAGTTAAGATCCGATTGAGTCAATACTGGACTGAGAAGCGCGGTAATCAGGGCTACACCTTTCCGGAAGAAGAGTTCAAAGACTGGAAAGGTGAGAAAGGTGAGGTACTATCAGCAGAGTTTCTACTCGCCGATCAGGGGATCGAAACTCGAATCAAAGAGCTAGAGGCAGGCATTGAGGAGTTGAAAGACTTGTGCAAAAAAAGGGGCTGCTGGAAGCCGGTAGATACCCTTATTTTTTCAGGGCGAAGCACGCGATTTCCACAGCTAAAGGAACGGATCGTCGCCAAGCTCAGCGACCTAGACTCCGGGCACAGGCCGACAATTATCGACCTTGACCATAACCATGAAGCTAAGACCTGCGTCGCTCGCGGCGCCGCCGTTTGGGGGATGCAGCAGGCTTGCGTCCATCTTCACAGTGATCGCACCTTTGCCCATTACGGTGTGGTACGGCATCAGCCGGGTGGTGCGGTATTCGATTCGCTCATCCCCGCCGGCGAACCCTTTCAAAATGGTGTTTGCAAAAGCCGCCCTTTTTTCGGCAGATATCCTTATAACAACAACGAACTGGTTCTTTTGCAGGTCATGGCTTCGAAGCCCGAGTCTGTGGTGAGAGAAAGCACCGCGTATACGCGCAGGAGCATACTCGGCACCGTCGGCATTGATTCTAGCCAAAACGTCGATCGCATCAGCCTCAGTTTGGATCAGCGGGACAACTTTTACTTTGAAGTCGAACAGCGACAGGGAGGCCTGAACGACCATGCTAGCGGGGATTTCCAGCTGGACGACATCCGCAAAGACGGAGACCCGAGCGCCGAATGGCTCCTGGATGTGCCCGACGGGCAAGCGCTGCGCGATGGCTCCACAGGTAGGTGACGGCAAACGGTCGGCGGCAGCCAGTAGTTAATTCCCTATAGGCGGCTGCGAGGTATGGATGAGGTGCAAAAATGGTCATCCGTTGTAAAAATCTCTTAGCATTGTTGACGGTGGCGCTGCGGGCTCTCTCGCCGGCTTCAGTGCTTGCGCAATCCGGTGTTCAATTTGTATTGGCACCGAATCAGGTTCAAGTCGTGGAAAAGGCGGACTCAGGTAGGTTGGTTACGACATTGCAGTCAAACGAGCTCTACCCGGTGGGAGAAGGTCGGGTTGGGAAATGGGAGAACTGGCTTCGCGTGCTGTTACCCGGTTGCGACTCCTGCTGGGTCCAGGAGAGCGAGGTAAGGCCGGTCAAACAGGCCAAGCAGTTCGACTGGGCGCGCCGCGTCTACGCCTTCGTCGATCCCGCCTCCAGCTCAACGATGACTCTCTATGTCAGCGAGCCGCTGGACGGGCAACCGGAGGCACTGCTTCTTTACGGCGACAAACACAGCTTGGCCACGTCCTCCGTCGAACTGCGTCCGCATGTGCGCACGACGCTGCGGATACCGGAGGTCGCACGGGCAGCTGCGCCAGAGCAATGGACGCTGGTGATGCTCGATCGCTCACAGCAACTTGTCTCCGGTCGCCTCTTGGTGCCGCATTCCACACCTCGAGTTGTGGCCGATTTGCCTCCCTCGGCAATCATGCTCACCGCTCAGGATATGCCCACCGTTGAGGCGAGCCTTTCAGCTCCCATCGATCCCGATTCAGTAGTCTATGGCGGCGATCCGGCTATACAGCCCGTTCCCGGCAACGATCCGCAGCGCATCCGATTCAAGATACGGGGCAATCTGTGGGCGGAGGAAGGCGGCAGTTCGATTCTCGTCGGCTCGTTCTATGCGCGCACCCCTAATGGTGCGGCCGTCGAAATTCCTCTCCACCTGGAGATCAGTACGGGGTGGCTTGGAACTTCGTTCGCTCCCACGATCCGGCAAATTCGTTTCGCCTTCTTATTTCTGGTTTTGGTTCTCGTGGTCATCTTGGGTGGGCATCGGCTAAGTAAACGGGTCGATAGGTGGCGGAAGGAATTGAGCGAGAGGCGCAGGATAGAGCGGGACTTCTGGGTTAACGCCTCCTCTGCCTTGCAGGAATTCAAGACCACGTTCAGTTTAATCGACCAGAGCATCAAGAACTTGACTCAGCAAATCATAACCTTAGTTCAGCAGCTTCCGATCAAGCTGGGAAAGCTGGGTGAGGGTGCCGGGCCCGGATGGGGCAACTTCAACGACTTCCAGACCACGATCGTCGGCAAAATGGCGGACCTCCTGTCTGCGGAGAAGGATCTCGTGGAAAGCAACAGGTCGTTGGCAACCGCATTCAGTTCTGTAGTCGGACAACTCCGCGAGGGGGTGGAGGAAGTACACCATCACGAGTTGGACCATCTCAAACAGGAACTGGCCGCCAAGGAGAACCAAGCCCAGCAACTGGTGAAATGGGAGGAGGATCGGACCCGATTGGAGGCGCGCGTCGCGGAACTGGAGAATAAGAACCGCACCCTTCGCGCCGCACTCGTGTTCCTGAACGAGGGCGACGACGGCCCGATCCAGCAGGCGATCGAGAGTTTCCTCACCTTGGAACGGCGTTTCGTTGAGATCCGGGGGGTGTTTCAAACACTACGCGACAGCTGGCGCGTCTGGCCTGAGGGAGCACGCTTCAGCGCCGATCCCGTTGATCCGGCATTGGAGGCGTGGGTGAGCGAACGGCGGATGGAACTGGAGGCGTTGCTAGAGCACGGTTTCTCCGGCGCCCCAGAGCTTGCGCAGCATTTGGCCGGCCGGGAGATGACTGCGTCCGAGCTAGTGACGGAACTACGCCCGCGTTTCTACTTCCGGGCGGTCGCCAACCGCCTTGACCGCACCCTGCGTGAGCTGCAGCATTTTTACATTTACGGGTGCATCCGTGAACTGCGGGAGGAACAAGCTCGAACTTATAAGCAAGCCTGCGCCGAGGTCCGTGAGTACGAGGCCGCCGTGCGCACAACTCTGACCGCACTGGGCGTTCAACCGATCGCCCTCAACCTGCTTCAGCGCGTGCCGGAGCCCATCGTGCAGTACGTTTCCTACTGTGAGAAGGTCTCGGCCGAAGGGTTCTTTGCCGGTTGGCCCGGCGCGCGCGAGCTTCCCGGCGGTGTGGTTATCGACGTGGTCCGCTGGGCTTATCTCAATTCCGAGCGCCGATTATGGAACGACGCCAAAGCACAACTGGTTTTGAGCTCGTAAGCAAAGCGAAGCTGGCCACACGCCACGCGCCGAGCCCTCAGCCTGCGCAGCCCGATTCTGTCCACAGAGTTCTGCCCAGTTCTTGGTTCGGCATTTTATGTCTGGCGACGCTCGCCGCATTAGTGCTGTGTGCCACCGCTGCCGCGCAGGGCCCGTGCGCTCGAGTACCAGGCAAGTGGCGCTGTCGCGCCTGCGGTTATTTGAACCAGGCCAATGCTACGTATTGCCTGCGCGATCGCGCTAACCTCGATGAACAACGCCGCCGCTTCCGCAATGAACTCACTCCCTTGCTGAAGCTTTCGCCGAAGCGCATCGAGCGCGGCGATTCTGCTGTCCTGAACTGGTTCACTTCGTGCACTTCTCGAGTGGTGATCGAGCCCGATGTCGGCGAGGTAGCTTCCTACGGTTCGATCCGCGTTCGCCCTGCGGTGTCCAGCACCTATCGCATTCGCGTCGAATCGGAGTGGATTGATTGGATGCTTCCTCCTCCCCCGGTCACCGTAGAGGTTCTCCCACCCCTGCCAGAAGTTGATTTGCGGCTCTGGCCGACGCACATTTGGGCGGGCGATTCAGTCTTCCTGGCCTGGAAAAGCAAAAATGCTTCCAGCCTGACGATAGAGCCGGGTGCGCTACACGTTTCAGCGGCAGGTCAAACCGATATTTCCGGCCTCCAGCAGACCACCGGTTTTAAGTTGGAGGCGATGGGCGAAGGCACACCGCTTGTTGTCAAGCAGGCGAGCGTGCAGGTGAGGCAGATGCCAGAGCCGCCACCCATGGCGAATCCTCCCCCCTATCGAGCGCTATTCGAGCAGGCTGCTCCCTCTGTATTCTTCACGACCGGGGAGCCCAGCCCCAGGAGGCAGGCGGGTGCGTTCTTGTCCCCGGCTACTGTTTCTGCCTTGGATCGCTTCAGTGCCTTCCTGAACCAATACTCCGCAATTCACTTGCGGATCGTCGGCATGGCCTGGGAGGGAGGCACGTCAGATCGCCAGCGCGACTCGCGATTGCAGCAGTCGCTCATGGTCCGCCGGCGTGATGCGGTTGCCGACTATCTGCTCCAGCGGCGCGTTGCGCTTGAGCGAATGACCCGAGTCGGGAGCGGGACGTTGCGCGAGATCTCACTCGGCTCCCAGCTGAAGGGCCGTGCCCCAACAGAACCCGTTCCTGGCGTTGTCTTTGAGTTCACGGGCACGCATCCCGAACTCCGCGCTGAAGTCATTCCTACCCAGATCAGCGCTGGGGAGACCGCCTATATCGTATGGAACACCCGCAACGCCGAACAGGTGTGGATCGACCCGCGCATAGGCCAGGCCCAGCTGCGCGGACGCGTCCGCGTAGCGCCGGACGCCAACGCCAACTACCTCCTTTCTGCTCGCAACTCCTACGGCTTGGTGGACAGCGTTTCCCTCAGCCTTGCCGTTCTGCCCGCGCCCGACCACGAACCCGTCCTGTCCGCGGATCGCGAGCCCTGGCCCCCGGCTGATCTGAGCGACATTTTCTTCGCCCCCAGAAGTTCTTCCCTATCTCCGGTAGCCAGCAAGTTGCTTGGGCGTGCAGCTGCCTGGCTGGTGCAAGCCAGGAACCGCCTTCTGCGCGTTACACTCACCGGATACACGGATGGCACCGAAGGGCCCACACTGGGGCGGCAGCGAGCCGAAGCCTGTCGTCGTTCCCTGATCGAGGAAGGTGTGGCATCGACCCGTCTCATCGTCGTGCCGCCAAAGGGACCGTCATTCGACGAATTTGATCGCGTGACAAACGCAGGCGCTTGGCGCTCAATGAACCGCCGAGTCCAGCTTAGCGTCCAGAGGCGCTCCCAGCCATAGCTCATTTGTCCGTAAGATCCCGCACAGAAGGCAGCTACCAACTCGGGGCGGGTGACTTGTGGCGTCCCGCTAAGAGGGAGGGACTCCAGCTTCAGATCTCCGATCATGGCGGCTCCCTCGCGACAGAGTCGTCGAAGTTTCCTCCACCCATCGTCTCTCAATCCCTAAAGTGCGATCCTCGGGAGCCGATAAATCATTCAGCACTGCTCAGGAGAGGTATGCCGTTGGGGCTAAAGAGATTTTGGACTATCAGTAGTGGAAAGGGAAACGTTGGCGAGAAAGCCCTGACTACCTCCATAGGAGTTGCGCTCGCCCGCCTCGGCAGATCCGTGATTGCCGTCGATGCCGATTTGGGAGGAGGGAATCTTCACACCTATCTCGGAATCAAGAGTCCTCCATTCACACTTCTCGACGTTTTGCAGAACCGGGCTAACCTCAAATGCGCGCTCCTTCAAACATGCGAGCCTGGCTTACGCATGATTAGCTTCGCGGGTGAGATCGTTGGCATGGCTGATCCAATCTATAGCCAACCAGAAGAGACTTTCCAGTTTATTGAAAATCTTGACGCTGAGTACATCTTGGTGAACTTAGGCACCGGAACCTCATTCGCCGCGCTCGATTTTTTCAACATGTCGCACAAAGCCATCGTGGTAATATCACCGGATCGATCATCCATGCAAAGCGCCTACCGTTTCATCAAGCGTGGCATCTATCGCAAGATTCAACAAGGACTGGGCTGCAACGAGTACGTTACCATGGCTCTGGGCGAGTTTCTCCGAGGAGCCAGAGCTGCACGACCGCTCACCATGATGGATTTTTACGGTCTTTTACGGAAATACAATCCGGAGCTCGCATCAAGGGCCGAAAAACTGGTTGACGGCTACCATCCGCTTTTGGTGATCATGGCAAATTCCGAGCAGGATCAGAACGTGGTCGAAATCCTCCAGTCAGCATCGAAAAAGTTCCTGAACGTTGATATTTGCTTTGGCGGGCTGGTCACATCGGACCCCACCATGCGGGAGGCTGTTCAACAGATGACTCACTTGAATCTCGATGACCAAAAATGCATCTCGGCGCAGCAAATTTGGCAGATTGTCCTCCGGCTACTTACCAACGATCACCTATTCGCCGAAGCAGGAAGCCCATATCATTTCCAAGGGGTAACCCCATTGCTGGCAGTCAATGATAACCTCGAGCTGACGGACACGGATCAGCGCTCCCAGACAGTGGATTTGCGACTTGCAGGATCTAATAATGGCCAAAACACTCTCCCCCCCCAATCTGTTCACCCCAAGGATGGACCAAGGCATGATGGTAAGGGCCTCGTGATGGAGCAGTTTCGACAACAACACGTGAAGGTTTCTAGCCAACATTGCCCTCGGGTTGAGGAGTTGCATCGACATGAGTTGAACCGCCTCGAACAGGAACTGGATGCCACCCAGAGCCAAGTCGGGCTGCGGGTGAATGGGGAGGATGTGAATCGGGCGCGATTGGAGGCACGCGCCGCCGACCTGGAGAAGCATAACCGCGCTCCTCGCGCCGCACTCGTAATTCTGAAGGAGGGCAACGACAGCCCGATTCGCCAGTCGATCGAAAACTTCCTCGCTCTCGAACGGCACTTCAGTGAAATCCGGGAGACATTCCAGATATTATACGACACCTGGCGGGTCTGGCCTGAGGGAACCCGCTTCAGCCCCAATCCGGTTGACCCGGCATTAGAGGCGTGGGTAAGCGGACGGCGGCTGGAACTAGAGGCGTTGTTAAAGCACCGTTTCTCTGACGCACCAGAGCTTGTGCAGCACTTGGAGGGCTGCGAGTTGACTGCTTCCGAGCTGCTTGCAGAACTAAGCTCGCGCTTCTATCACCGTGCGGTTGCTAAACGCCTCGACCGCACACTGCGCGAACTTCAACATTTCCATTTATTCGGGAGCATCTGCGAGCTTTGCGGAGAAGAACACGAGGCATACCAACAAGCCTGCGGGCGGCTACGCCAGAGCGAGGTAGCTGCACGCACAGCCCTGACCGCGCTGGGTGTTCAACCGATAGCTCTCAACTTGATTCAGCGCGTGCCTGAAGCCATCGTGCAGTACATCTGCTACAGTGAGAAGGTCCACGCCGGCGCGTTCTTTTCTGGGTGGCCCACCGCTCGTGAGCTTCCTGGCGGTTTGGTTCTCGATGTTGTCCGCTGGGCTTATCTCAATTCGGAGGGCCGGCTATGGAACAACACCAAAGCACAATTGGTTGTCAGCGTATAACGAGAACCAAGAGGTTAGCGCTAAGCGTTGGGCCAGCCCTGCCTATCGAGATCCATGACGTCTTTCGTTTGACAACAACAGCACCTCATTAACTGCCCCGACGCCTGCCCTGCGAAAAGTGCTGTTAGGTTACAGGTGGTGATTGTTCCGCAACTCCGGCATCACCGGGATTCTACACTATGAGGGCTCCCGTGTCTGGCTTGGATATCAGCTACGAGATAAATAGTTTAATTCCGAGAACCTCAACAATTGCACAGATTCTGCGGAATTTTAACCGGGGAAAACCTACGCAAAGCACGGTTGGCATCTGGATATCAACGACTGGTGACAGGTTTCCCTGCGCGGCACGAATACTCGCGATAGCCCGCAAGCCACTCCGCATGGCATCACTGAATATGTTTCTTTCCAAAACGCCCGCTGGTGAGTATCGCGACGGTTAGGAGAGAAGGCGCTTCTCTGCGGCTCGGCGATTGATTCCGAGGGCGATGACACTCCATGCCCGTTTCCTCTGGCGCCTGCTGTGGCCATCTCAAAAAACCTTTGCCCTTATCCTTACTCTTATGCTAAAAGGGCAACGTTAGTCGGCGCACTCCGGGAGATATGGCCGCAACGAAGCGGTTCCCCCCATTTCTCCTGGCTCTCGGAGGCTCGATGAGTATCGCTGCCGATAAGAAACTCCACTTCACAAGAAATCTTTTGATCCTCCGCGAGCGGCTAGAGATCTTTAGCGCTGTCAATTGCTATCCCTTGAGCTACAAGGAGCCCAAGAGAATACGGTCAAAGTCGGACTGAAAGAGTTCATTTGCGCCCAAACCGCCTTGGATGCTTGTTTGGAGAACCTGATATGAATAGCGTTCATTTATATGTCGACATGGTTGCGTTAGGGGTTGCGTTGATTGGATTAATCCCAATCTATCAGGGCGTGAAGCCGAAGCTTTTCTCGATCCTATTGGCCGCGCTCCTCATTTTCGTGATCGGGGCAGGCATCTGGATTAACCACGAACACAAGGCTGTCATTGAGGAACATAGGGCGGTAATTGATAGAATAGAACGCCTTATATTGGACTCACTCGGAAGCGGCCCGAAAACCTTCGATGAGCTTGCCCATGATCTCAACTTAAACAAATTAGAAACGATCGAAGCCCTTGACGCCATGGAGGATGCGCAGGCGATCCATGCCGATTATGTTGCGCTAAGAAACTGCGATGGCAGCATAATCGTCCAGGTCAAGAGATACTTTCGCAAACCTAAAATCTAAAGGAGAACAGATATGCAGAAAACCATCTGCAGGATTGTCCTTATCTGCCTGTGGTGCCTCGTTGCTGTAGGCCATGAACAATCCGTAGGCAAGGCACAAAGCCAGGCACAAATCTTGGTGCTTACGCCACCAATTGAAATAGGAAGAACCTTTGTTCCCTCAGGATATATGGGTGATGGAGAAAAGGGAAAGATGTATGTGGAAGTCAAGCCGGTTGTGGGAGAAAAGCCTCGTCCGGGCGATGAAGACAGCATGTGCACTAAGATCTCGTACAAACCAGGCGCCATAGGTTGGGCTGGCGTTTACTGGCTGTATCCGGCAAACAATTGGGGCGACGTGCCTGGGAGATCGATCCGGGGCGGCACTAAACTCGTCTTTTGGGCGGCGGGGCAGAAGGGGGGCGAAATCGTCGAATTTAAATCAGGAGGTGTTTCGGCAGCGGGCAAAAAATACAGAGATAGTTATGAGGTCTCCTTGGGAAGCACAGCGCTTACAAAGGACTGGAAGCGCTATGAGATTGATTTGAGGAATCAGAAGCTGTCAAGCGTCATCGGAGCCTTTGCATGGGTTGCAACCAGTGACGCAAATCCGGGTGGTTTGACATTTTATTTAGATAGTATTCGTTTCGAGTGAGCGCTGGGTCACCCCGCATTCAAAGTTGGCCACTCGCAGCTATCACGGGCGAAAGGATGAGCGGCATTCGATCGCACAATCATCTCCAGCAATGGAGTGTGATCAATTGATTCGCACACTCATTTGGATGGCAGGTAAACTACCGTTCGCGGCGATGCCGTAGCGGCCAAAGCTCTGGGCTATCGCCGAGGCTTAGCCGATTGAATCTCCTTAGCCTATTGTGACCGCCGACTATAGGACTTTTGCCCGCAGCAGTTCGCGGTTCAGGCGCGCGATGTGCGACACTGAGACCTGCTTGGGGCACTCCGCCTCGCAGGCGTAAGTGTTCGAGCAGGCGCCGAATCCTTCCTTGTCCATCTGGGCGACCATTGCCTCGACTCGTTGCTTCCGCTCCGCCTGGCCCTGCGGCAGAAGCGCCAGTTGCGAGACCTTCGCTGCAACGAACAGCATTGCGGATGCGTTCTTGCAGGCGGCGACGCAGGCGCCGCAGCCGATGCAGGCCGCTGCCTCGAATGCTTCCTCTGCAATGGGTTTTGGTATAGGGATCGCGTTGGCTTCAGGCGCGCCACCTGTCTTTACCGAGACAAAACCCCCCGCCTCGATGATCCGGTCGAAGGCCGACCGGTCTACGACAAGGTCCTTGATAATAGGGAAAGCCTTGGCGCGCCACGGCTCAATCACGATGGTGTCCCCATCGTTGAAGCTCCGCATGTGAAGTTGGCAAGCAGCGACGCCCTTCAGCGGGCCGTGGGCGCGGCCGTTGATGTACAGGCTGCACGTGCCGCAGATCCCCTCACGGCAATCGTGGTCGAAAGCGACGGTTTCCTCTCCCTTTCTTGCCAGGTCCAGATTGAGCAGATCCAGCATTTCCAGGAAAGACATGTCCGGTTTCGCGTTGTTGAGTTCGTAGGTAACCAGCCGACCCTTACTGGTTCTGTCTTTTTGACGCCAGATTTTGAGAGTTAAACGCATGATGCCGGACTCCTCACTTGTAGCTTCTCTGGGAAGGCTTCACGTACTCGAAAATGAGTGGCTCCTTGTGCAGGATCTCTGGTTCGCCGACGCCCTTGAATTCCCAGGCGGCGACGTAGCAGAATCTTTCGTCGTCCCGCTTTGCCTCGTTCTCCTCGGTCTGATACTCTTCGCGGAAGTGGCCGCCGCATGACTCCTCGCGGTGCAGGGCATCTTGCGTTATCAGTTCCGCAAGTTCGAGGAAATCGGCCAGGCGCTGCGCCTTTTCCAGTTCCTGATTGAACTCCTGGGAGCTGCCGGGGACCCGCACGTTGTGCCAGAACTCCTCGCGCAGCTTCGGAATCAGCTCGAGAGCTTTCTTCAGGCCGCCGGCGTTGCGTCCCATCCCGACGTAGTCCCACATGACCTTGCCGAGCTCTTTGTGGATGTCGTCCACCGCCCGCTTGCCAGGGATGGACAAGAGCTTCTTAATGGTCTCCTCCAGGCCTTTCTCGGCGTCCTTGAACGCGGGATGCGAGTCGTCCACAGGCTTGAACCTGGTGCCCGCCAGGTAATCTCCAATGGTATACGGAATGATGAAATACCCGTCGGCGAGACCCTGCATCAGGGCGCTGGCACCGAGCCGGTTGGCTCCGTGGTCGGAGAAGTTTGCCTCGCCCAGCACGTACATTCCGGGAATCGTGCTCATCAGGTTGTAATCCACCCAGAGACCTCCCATGGTGTAGTGCACTGCGGGATAAATCCGCATGGGACTTTCGTACCCGTCTTCTCCGGTGATCTGCTTGTACATGTCGAAGAGGTTGCCATACTTCTCCGCGACCCACTCGCGGCCATGGCGCTCAATCGTGTCCTTGAAATCGAGGTAAACGGCGAGCTTGGTGGGTCCCACGCCGCAGCCGTTGTCGCACATTTCTTTGGCACGGCGGGACGCGACGTCGCGCGGGACCAGGTTTCCGAACGAGGGATAAATCCGCTCCAGGTAGTAGTCGCGCTCATTCTCGGGAATGTCCTTTGGTGCGCGCGTGTCGCCTTTGGCCTTTGGCACCCAGATCCGGCCGTCGTTGCGCAGGCTTTCGCTCATGAGCGTGAGCTTCGACTGGTGATCGCTCGAGACAGGAATGCAGGTCGGATGTATCTGTGTGAAGCAGGGATTGCCAAAGAGGGCTCCGTGCTTGTGGGCGCGCCAGATGGCACTGCCGTTGCACATCTTGGCGTTGGTGGACAGAAAGAAGACGTTCCCGTACCCGCCGGTGGCCAGAATGACGGCATGGCCGACGTACGACTCCAGCTTGCCGCTGCGCAGGTTGCGCGCCACAATTCCCCTGGCTTGCCCGTCGATCACGACGAGGTCGAGCATCTCTCGGCGGTCCAGGTATTTGACCGCTCCGGCGCCGATCTGGCGGCAGAGTGCCTGGTATGCGCCGAGCAGAAGTTGCTGTCCTGTCTGGCCGCGCGCGTAGAAAGTCCTGGAGACCTGGGCCCCGCCGAAGGAGCGCGTGTCGAGCAGCCCGCCGTAATCGCGCGCGAACGGAACACCCTGGGCGACACACTGGTCGATGATGCTGTTGCTCACCTGCGCCAGCCGGTAAACGTTCGCTTCCCGCGCCCGGTAATCACCGCCCTTCACCGTGTCGTAGAACAGGCGGTGGATGCTGTCTCCATCGTTCGCGTAGTTCTTGGGAGCGTTGATGCCCCCCTGGGCGGAGATGCTGTGCGCGCGGCGCGGTGACTCGTGATAGCAGAGCGCGGTCACGTTGTATCCCAGTTCCGCCAGAGACGCCGCGGCCGAGGCGCCCGCCAGTCCGGTCCCGACAACGATAATGTGATACTTGCGCTTGTTGGCAGGATTGACCAGCTTCAGATTGAACCTATGGTTGTTCCATTTCTTTTCGAGGGGACCGTCGGGTATCTTTGCGTTTAGTTCCATGATTCGTTGACCCCCTTTAGCGAGCCCACAATAGGAAGCAGAGTGGCATGGCGGCGAACCCGATTGGCATGATGAGCCAGAAGATAATGGCTATCAGGTCGACAGGCTTGCGCCAGAATGGCCGCAGGCCGAAGGTTTGAAATGCGGATTGAAAGCCCTGCCGCAAGTGGAAACCCAACAGCACCATGGCTACGACATAGAAGACGTCGTAGATGGGATCGGAAAACGCAGTCTTGACCATACTGTATTCGGACATCGGCGTTCCGCTGGGAAACCGGGTCGGCACCCAGAAACTCTTCAGGTGAATGACGAGGAAGATAAAAACGATGCTTCCCGTCAGGAAACCAATTCTCGAGGTGAGCGTGCTATTTTCGGAAGCCCTGGACATAACATAGCGCTCCGGCCGGGCAGTCCGGTTGTGCAACCAGACGAGGAAGGCCCAGATAATGTGAATCAGGAAGCCCGCGAACAGAACGATCTCCAGTGTCCGAATAGCGATGTTCGTAGACATGAACTCCGAGAAGCGGTTATAGGCTTTTCCACCGTCATTCATGAAGAGCAGCATGTTTCCTGAGAAATGAACGACGAGAAAGCTACAAAGGAACAGGCCCGTCAACCCGACCAGGAACTTCTTTCCGACGGAAGAGTTATAAATCTGGATTCTCTTGTTCATTGTACTTTCTTTCCAGTGGATTTGTCTTAAAGAGATCGATGCGGCCAAGGAACATGATTGCAGAGTCATCGAACGTTCTGATAGCAGATTTCAAAAAGCTGAAAGATAACATTCTCTCGCGCCGCATCAAAATATTTCTCTTCCTGACGCAGCCAGGAAAGCGGTGGTCAGTGATCAGTGGCCAGTGATCAGTTTTCTGTAGCGACAGCCACGGCCCGAAGGGACGAGGGGACGGTCCCGCAGCCGCGGATTTGAAGGATGACCGGGGACGACCGATCAAGGCCTACAACTTTACCATGGGCAAGAGATTCAAATGCGGAGGGGACGACAACGACATCTATCGAACGCTCCTCACAGGTATGAACGGATCTCCCCTGAAAATCCCCTGAGGATGTCCCATGTTGGATGGCTGTTTCCCTCTGGGAGGATCGTCAGAGCCGCGAGCGAAGCGAGCGGAATGCCACGACATGATTCGATGGTTTTTCAAACACAGATGAGAAAAACCCTGATAGGAGAGAAGCCTGGCCCTCGTACTGTGATCCCGCTCCCTACGGTCGCGGCTCTGAACGCCTTCTTAAGGGGCAGCATACCAGCGGGTTGGGATACATCCCAGCATCCGCCACCGGTTTTCATGCGCAGTGGCGCAGCGCCGCTGCATGAGGAACTCCAATGCCTTCCTGGGAGGAGGCCCTCCTGTTTACGCGGGATTCCGTTACCGATTTCACCCAGTGCAAGGGCGCATACGGGGCAGCGGATCTCGAGGATCTCGCGGCATATTTGCGTCAGCAGCCGGCAGCGGCAGATCTCAAGGCGATGTTGCCCGCCGCCAAACCTGACTTGGTGGCGAAGCGCGCCTGGACCCTGGTGCAGTATTTGAAGTCGCTGCTCGTCGGTTCAGCTGGAGAATCGCAGAAATAATCCCAGAATTCGTTTTGAATCCTCGTGATCTCTGTGCTACTAACGCCTAGATTCTTGCCGCTTTAAGCAGGATTCCTGGTGAATCTTGGTGCTCTTGGCGTCTTGGTGGTGTGCTTCTAAAAGCCTCACCACAAAGACACCAAGAACACCGGGAACACAGAGGCAGTGGCAGAGGAGTGGATATGAAGCCTGCATCCAACGGACGCCGTCTCGCCAAGGTTGCACTTTGGGTCATCGTCAGTCTCGGCGGTGCAATCTCGCTTGGCGCCATTGCGCTGAACCGGAAAGAACCCATCAACGCCATGTGGCTGATCGTGGCGGCGGTTTGTGTCTACCTCATCGGCTACCGCTTTTACAGCCGGTTCATCGCCATGAAAGTCATGGAGCTCGATGACCGGCGTGCGACGCCCGCGGAAAGACTGGAGGATGGGCGCGATTTCGTTCCTACCAACAAGTGGGTTCTTTTCGGGCACCATTTCGCCGCCATCGCGGGCCCCGGACCGCTGGTCGGTCCCACGCTCGCTGCTCAGCTCGGTTACCTGCCCGGCACGCTTTGGCTTCTGGTCGGCGCAATTCTGGCTGGATGCGTCCAGGACTTCGTCATTCTTTTTGCTTCAATACGGCGAGATGGAAAGTCCCTCGGCCAGATCGCCAAAGAAGAAGTAGGCCCGGTTGCCGGCTTCACCGCGTTGTTTGCGGTCATTTGCATCCTGGTAATTCTGCTGGCGGTCATAGCCCTCGTGGTCACCAATGCGCTGAAAGCCAGCCCATGGGGCACATTCACGCTTGCCATGACCATACCCATAGCCCTTCTCATGGGCGTCTACCTGCGTTTCCTCCGGCCCGGCAAGGTTCTGGAAACCTCGCTGCTGGGATTCGTCCTCGTAATGGCGGCCGTGGTCGGCGGGCAATACATTGCGCACAGCGCTCTTGCGTCATGGTTCACATTCGATGCGCGCCACCTGGCGCTGATGATCATCGCTTACGGCTTCGCGGCTTCTGTGCTGCCGGTGTGGCTCCTTCTTGCTCCCAGGGACTATCTGAGCACGTTTATCAAGCTGGGGACGATTTTTCTTCTGGCGCTTGGAATCCTGGCGGTACGTCCCGTGCTTGCCATGCCGGCGTTATCGCGCTTCATCGACGGGACCGGGCCGGTGTTTTCCGGCAAGATCTTTCCATTCGCATTCATCACTATTGCCTGCGGCGCCGTGTCCGGCTTTCACTCCCTGATTTCGTCGGGCACCACCCCCAAGCTGATTACGAAGGAGACTCAGGCTCGCATGATCGGCTACGGGTCCATGTTGTTGGAATCGTTTGTGGGGATCATGGCGATGATCGCGGCTTGCGTTCTGCAGCCGGGAGTCTACTTCGCCATCAACAGCCCAGCCGCAATCGTGGGCACGAATCCGGCTGCTGCAACGGCTACGATCAGCTCGTGGGGCTATCCTGTGACCCCCCAAGACATGCAGCAACTGACGAGCCTCGTCGGCGAGCAGACGATGTTCGCCCGCACGGGCGGAGCTCCGTCCCTGGCGGTGGGCATGGCTCATATCTTTGCTAGCACCTTGGGCGGGCATCAGTTCATGGCCATCTGGTATCACTTCGCCATCATGTTCGAGGCTCTGTTTATCTTGACGATTCTGGACGCGGGCAGCCGTGTAGGCCGATTCATGCTTCAAGATCTCCTCGGGCATTTTTGGAAGCCGCTCGGGCGCACGAGCTGGTATCCCAGCGTCTTTCTGACCGGCCTTCTCATCGTGGCGGGCTGGGGTTACTTCTTGTACCAGGGGGTCTTGGATCCGCTTGGTGGCATCAACAGCCTCTGGCCGCTTTTCGGCATCGCCAACCAGCTGCTGGCTACCGTTGCCTTGTGCGTTGCCACGACCATTCTCATTAAGATGGAAAAGACCCGCTATGTTTGGGTCACGTTGGTCCCGATGATCTGGCTGGTGCTCGCAACTCAGACAGCGGCCTATCAGAAGATGTTCCATTCGGACCCGCGTATCGGATTCCTGGCGGAAGCGGACCGCCTGAGTGGCTTGATCGTGGCGGGAAGAGTTCCCCTCGATAATATCGCCGTCACCGGGAGGTTGATTTTTAACAACCGGCTCGACGCCGCCGTGACCGGGTTGTTTGCCGTACTCGTCCTGGTGATTCTGGCCGACTCGGCACGCGAATGGATCGCGATCCTGAGTCGGCGCAAGATACCTGTGTTGCGCGAGGCCGAATATGTAGTTTCGGCGATGGCCGGAGACTGAAGGAATGACGAATGAGGAGCGGCTGAGGTGAAGAGGTTGTTGCAGTGGTGGAGAGTCTTCGCGCAGGTGATGGGAGAGCAGGATTACGCCCGTTACTGCGCTCACCTGCGCGCGCGGCATCCGCATCTTAGCGTGCCGACGGAAAAAGAATTCTATTTATCCCGTTTGAACGAAAGGTACTCGCGCCCAAGCCGCTGCTGCTGAATGAAACAAGCCACGCACAAACGACGGGCACAGAGCCTTTGATCTAAGCTGACCGCCTCCTCCAGGATACATGCGCCGTGTCGAACAGCAGGACTCTCGCAAGAGGCGAGACTCCCGTCTTCAAGATTCGTGGCCTACCAATTTAACTTTAAAGCAAATTGAAGCTGTCTTGGATCCAACGACGCTGTGGGCTCACCCGCGCGGCACGAAGAGGGATCCAGTGGATTGCAGAGCGGACTTACATCTGCGACATTGAAGCGGTTGATGACGTTGAACATGTCGGCGATGAATACCAGGTTCGTTTTTTCCCGAATTGAGAAAGTCCGGGAGATGCGTAGGTCCACCATCGTAAAGCCGGGTCTGGTGAAGGAATTCCGGCCCAGGTTGCCGGCGCATCCGAACGGCGGTGATATTGAGGTCGAACCGAGCCCGACAGTCTTAGTGCATGCGGTGGGAATCGTGAAGGAAACATTCTGGATGAACGGCGATGAAACCCCGCCGGAACCCACCGAGGGGCGGTCGGTATTAGAACCAAAATCAAGGTTGAAGTCCGAACCGGTTAGGACTGTATAGGGCCGTCCGGAGGAAAATTCCACAATGGGCGAGAACACAAGATTCCCCAGGAGCTTGCGGCGCCATTCCGCAGAGTCGCGTCCGAACGGGCTCTCGAAGACGGCGCTGGTCACCCATCGGTGCCGCTGGTCGAATGTGGAATTGCTGCGCTCGAGGTTGGGCTGCCGGTTGTCCTGTGGCGACAGGAGCGTCTGCAAATCGGTTGAATCGTCGATGGCGTGCGACCAGGTATAGTTGGAGTTGAATTCAAAGTGCCTCGAGAAACGCTTCGAGAAACCTAACGTCATGCCGTGATAGACAGAGTTGCCTGACGATTCCTGCTGCATCACGTCACTCCAAGGCACGGGCACGCCTGGGAAACCGGTTGGGAAGCCAGCCGATTTCGCCAGGGCGACTTGCGTGTCGTAACCGCCGGGCACCAGGCTCGAGAATGATGGATTCGGCCCGGAGGGTCGGAAAAAATTAAAGAAGGCTGCTGTTGCCAGAGGTTGACCTTCGAGAGCCGAGAGGGCGCTTGGACAACCTGTCAGACGACCCAGGGCGCCGGCTGCGGTGCCGGCCGCACCACTGACCGCCACGCCGCACGTGCCGGCTGTTGCCGCAACGTTGGCTGTTGGGGCCGAGACTGAAATAGGACTCGAGGCTGGGAGACCGGCCGCCAGAGCATTACGGTAATTGAGGGAGAGCAGCACGGGATCGGTCGTGTTGACATTTCGCGGGCGGTGGATTTTCAGACCGTGAGTGTAGGTGTATGCCATGCTTATCTTATAGTCTCCCGCTATCTGACGTTCCAGACTCAGGCTGGCCTGCTGGGCATATCCGAACCTGAAATTGGACGCAACCGGCAATGTGAACGGCAGCAGGGGAAGCGGGACGCCGGCCGAGAGGAACTTCTGATTTACAAACAGGGAGTCGGTCAGTTTGGAATCGAATCGCTGTTCGTTCGGGAGGAATCCGAGGGGCAGCGGTCCCTGGTTCAACACTCCCTGAAAGATCGACGCTGCATTCATGGCAGAAGTCGGATTAACCGCGGCAGAGAGGCGCGTCGGCGTCCCACCCCCCGCAAGCAGTTGAGTCGACAGAGCTCCTTCGGCCGTCGTTGAGTTGAAGCCGACGGCCAGCAAGGGATGGTCGTAAAATAAGCCGTAGCTGGCGCGGATCACGGTCTTGCCATTTCCCCGGGGATCCCACGCCAGCGCGAAACGAGGCGCAATGTTGTTGGTGTCGCGCGGAATTCCCTCGACAATGTTGAAAGCCGCCTCGGCTGCCTGGTTGAGCGGTGTGGCGGCGGCGAAAGTCGGCGTAAATTCAACGTCATAGCGCACTCCGTAGTTCAGGGTCAGCCGGGGATGCACCCTCCAGCTATCCTGTATAAAGAACGCCAGCGGGTAGTTATTAAACGGTTTGTTTGAATTGCCAATACCTTGAATGAAGACTTGGGGCAAGCCCAAGCCGTACGCCTGGGCCGCGCTGATGCTCGGAACCGGAATCCCGGCGATCGATGAAGGCAGTCCGACCTGCGAAGATGTCAGTGCGCCAAAGTTGAACACTCCGCCAAAATTAAGTTCGAAAATCTGCTCTTTCTTGCTCCGGAGCTGAATGATGTTTACGTCCGCACCCACCTTCAGATTGTGTGCGCCCTTAATCCAGGAGAGGTTGTCATTCCACTGGAAGCGGCGTTCAATCCGGTCCACCGTGGAGAAAGGCTCTCGCCCGAAAAAGGCAAAGCCAATAATGTTTACTGCTACCTGGCCTCCCCCAGGCAGGTCTGAATACCCATAGTGCAGCCCGCGGCGCGCGAACTGGAAGCGCATCTCGTTGAAAACGGTGTTTCCAATCGAGGTGAAGTGCTGCCCGACTAATGCCAGGTCGCGCGTTTGCTGCGTAGAAGTTCGCGATCCCGCATTCTGCCCGAAATTCTGGTTCTGGGCATTGACTTGGATGCCGGTTACCCTCGATGGAGAAACATTGACACGCACGAATGATTTGTTGTGCCCGTTCCACTCGTGATCCAGGCGCGCTGAGTAGAAATCGGTTCCTTCGGAGATTGGATAGTTACCTATGAGCTGTCGAAGTGGAACAAATGACGCTGGAAGACGGACGAGATTCGTGCTGCTGCAAGGCAAGCTGGGCGGAAGGCAGTCGATCGGCAGCGGGAAGCGGGACCCGGGAGCGCTCGGCACGCCGCGCAGGGTTGCCAAAACGCCAGGATCGACGCCGGTCAGGCCGACATTGGAACCAGAACCGGCCAGCGCAAAGAGCGTTGCAGCCACCTGAGCGCCCCCGGGGGCAGCAAGCACGGCGGGATTGGTCACGAAATCGCGCTGCGCCGGCGTCAGCAGGAATGTAGCACCGGGCAAGGCCGGTGTGGTGGCCGGGACGAGGCCGAAGTTGTCCGCTCCGATGTTTGTAAAGCCCGTTTCCTGCCGCCGGGTAGTTTCAAACGACAGAAAATAGAAAGTCTTATTCTGCCTGATCGGGCCTCCGAGCGTTGCACCGACCTGGGCGCGCGTGTACGCCTGTTTGACCGCTTGAACATTGCCGGTAAGAGGGTCGACATTGACGGAAAACGGGTTGCGCGCCTGGATGCTCTTGTGGCGGAGGAAGCCGAATAAGTTGCCGTGCACGGTGTTGGACCCGCCCTTGGTGACAATATTGACCACCCCGCCTGTGGCGCGTCCGAATTCCGGCATGTAGTTGCTCATGATCAGTTGAAATTCCTGCACAGCCTCCTGCGAAACAGTCGCACGAATTCCATTAGTGGAGTTGTCGACGGCATCCGCTCCGTCCACCGAGATTTGGTTTGATCGCGCACGCTGGCCCTGGAAGTTCAGTCCGCTTGTCGGTGCGGCGCCGATCGACGGTGCACTGTCGCGCTGAGCCTGCGAAGCCGTCAGCGTGAAATTGATATAATTCCTGCCATTGATAGGAAGGTTTTCGATCAGTCGCTGGTTCACGGTTTCGGCGACTGCAGTGCGTCGCACCTCGATCAGTTCCGAGGACTCGGTTACGGTTACCGTTTCGTTTCCCGCCTGAAGGCGCAGATGAGCGCGGAAATCCGCTGCCTGGCCGATGGTGAGCACAAGGTCTGGGTTCACCAGCTTGGAGAAGCCCCGGGCCGCAACCGTGATTTCGTAGCGTCCTGGGGGGAGACCGACAAAGAGAAAGCGGCCGCTATTGTCGCTCTCCGCTTTGCGCATGGCGCCGGTGTCGGTATTCCTCACCTGAATTTCAGCCCCCGGAACGGCCGCCTCTTGTGGATCAAGCACGAAAACCGTTAATTCAACCGTGCTTACTTGAGCCATGGTGAGCGTCGGCGTAAATGACATAAGGACGAGCAAGGTCAAGATCCGAAATCGCCTGAAGCTGGGTTGCATTTTCCTCTCCCTAGTGCGACATTGGGCCTGAAAAAAGGCAATCGCCGGTGACGGTAATACACGATGAATAGGATACGGGACATCCGTAGCTTTTAGCCGCTCCGCGATACTGGGGGCCGAATTCACGGGCCAAAAGATGGGGGCCATCATAATGAGGGCACCTCTTGCGATCAAGCTCTAAAACTCCGTGCTGATCGCAATTGAATATCCGTGAAAATCCGCGTAAATCCGTGTCCAATTTTTGTGTCTGATTATCTGCCCATGCGCCGGGCCTTCTCCAGGATTGCCGGGCGTGCTTCTTCCATTGCTTCGCGCACATCCTCGTAGCGCATGGTGCGCTGCTCGAAGGTGCGCTTCTCGAGCGCGCCCAGGAACCTGCGTTCGAATTCCCTGAAGTAGGAACCATAGATGTGATAGCTGTCGGCCATGTGGCAGTATCGGCCCACCTTAACGAGCTTGCCGGAGATTTCGGAGATCCGCTGGGCGACGGACTGTTGCAGCTGCACTAGGGCAAAAATGTTCATGAAGGCAGCCTTGTAGGCGTCATTGGAGCGGAAGCGCGCGTTCAGGCTGAGAAGCCGCTCCCCGTCCTCCTCGATGATGCGGCACCAGAGACTTTGAAGACATGCGGGATCGTAGCAGTCGTTGTCTTCCCACACCTTCCAGGTCACGGCCTGGGCACGGCGGGAGTAAGGAACCTCGGCCAGTTTCCGGCACACTGTCTCGATCTGGTCGAAGGCCTTTAGCCCGGGGACCTCGTAAGAGAAAAGGCGCTGGTGGTAAGTGTATTCCCAGCGCGTGTCGGAGGGATCCTGCCGATTGCGCACCAGGTGATCCTTGATACCCTCGCAAACCTCCATGACGTACTCCTGCAACTCCTCGGGGCCGCCGGGAAAATCCTTGTGGATCATGGGCTCGCTGAGAGGATCGGTGACGGTGATGATCATGGTGGCGTCCTTGCTCGGTGGATCGCCTTCCTTGTCATACTGGGTGTGTATGTTGCACCCTTTGTGGTTCAGCTCGATCAGGGATTCCTCCCAGGCGCGCGCAATGCAGTCCGCCTCCACGTGCAGGACAGGTATTCCGCTCATAGACTCTCTGTGTTTCTTTGTGGTCTTTGTGTCATCGTGTCGTTTTCTAAAACGACAACACAATGACACAAAGGCCACAAAGATTCACAAAAAATTCCGCGACAAAGTGCAAGGATAATGCCTGGATCTGTGTTAATAAAGACGGGTTCATTGCAGGAAATCGAACCGAGGCATACACAAAACATGGCATACGTCTGGGCGATTTCTCTGGTGGCGGCACTGGGCGGTCTCCTGTTTGGCTATGACTGGGTTGTCATCGGCGGAGCCAAGCCCTTCTACGAAAAGTTCTTCCACCTGACCACCGCGCTTCATGTCGGCTGGGCCATGAGTAGTGCACTGATCGGCTGCCTCGTTGGTGCCCTGGTTTCCGGTGGTCTAAGCGACAGGTTTGGCCGCAAACGCCTGCTGATTGTAGCGGGATTCCTGTTCACGGTTTCCTCGATCGGCACCGGCATGGCAAACGAATTTGTCACGTTTGTCGCGTGGCGGATCCTGGGCGGCGTCGCCATAGGTATGGCTTCCAATCTTTCCCCGATTTACATCGCGGAGGTGTCACCGGCCCGCCTGCGCGGCATGTTCGTGTCCATCAATCAGCTCACCATCGTGATCGGCATTCTGGCCGCGCAGTTTGTGAACTGGCTCATCGCCGATCCGGTGCCTGCCGGTGCAACCCTTCAGGATATCTTGAATTCCTGGAACGGGCAGACGGGTTGGCGCTGGATGTTCGGCGCCACCGCGGTGCCCTCGCTCCTTTTCTTCCTCTTGATGTTCGCCGTGCCTGAAAGCCCGCGCTGGCTGGCCAAGAATGGCAAGGACCAGAAAGCGCGGAAGATCCTTGCCCGAATTGGCGGGGATCGCTATGCCGACCAGGCGATTGCGGAGATTGACGCCACTCTGGTCAACGAAGTCGGAAGGGTGAATTTTCAAGACCTGCTTGAGCCCAAAATGACCAGGATTCTGCTCCTCGGCATCGGATTGGCCGTCTTTCAGCAGTGGTGCGGCATCAACGTGATTTTCAACTACGCCGAAGAAGTATTCTCCGCCGCCGGCTATAACGTTTCAGAGATCCTGTTCAACATTGTGATCACCGGAGCGGTGAATCTGCTGTCTACCTTCATTGCCATTTACACGGTTGACCGGCTTGGCCGGAGATTTCTGATGCTGATCGGGTCGGCCGGACTCGCCGTTACTTATTTGCTGATCGGAGCTTCCTATCGTTTTCACAGCCAGGGCATTCACGTCCTGCTCCTGGTGTTGCTTGCCATTGCCTGCTATGCCTTCTCGCTGGCGCCGGTCACCTGGGTAGTTCTTTCCGAAATATTTCCCAACCGCATCCGTGGCGCAGCCATGTCGGTCTCAGTGTTCGCCCTGTGGTCAGGTTGCTTTACCTTGACCTACTCGTTTCCCTTCTTGAATCGAAACCTGGGGGCGGCGAACACCTTCTGGATATACGCGGTAATCTGCGTGGGCGGATTTCTCTTCATCCGTGCTCGTCTGCCGGAAACGAAGGGCAAGACCCTGGAAGAGATCGAGCGGCAGTTGGTCGGTTGAAAGAAATCCGCCACGAATTGCACGAAATAAAAACGCAATTTAAAACCCATTCCCGCAGGGAAAGAATCTGCTCATCGCCGTGGCCGAGAGCACCCGGACAAACAATGGGACACGGATGAACGGATTCACACAGATCGTCCAGGCAACCCATGCAGTGGAAGCAAAAGCTCCTCTGATCCGTGTGGATCTGTGTTCATCTGTGTCCAGTCATTTCTCTGCGCCTCTGCGGTGAGGTTCTCATTTGCCCATCCGTCTCTTTGAAGGGCGCTGATAATTCCCTCTGCCGTCAAGCCCCTTAGCTGGTTCCAGACCTTTGGAGGATAGGCCATGGAATTGTGATGCTTCGCAGAAATTCAGCTGGTGGAGGTTCTTTTAATTCGCTTGCAGCCAAATGTGGACCAACCGGGAGAGGGTCGCCGTGCAGCGCAAGGGAGTCAAGGTAAACGATGATGGCTTGCCTGAGATTCTCCAGAGCCTCTTTTTCGGTTTTGCCGTCGACATGCAATCCACTGAAAGCAGGACAACAGGCGTGAAATCCGCCCTCATCGGGCTCCAAGACGATTGCTATCGACAGATTGAGAGCTACGGATTTGCTCATCGGTTTCTCTCCTGGCCTGCAATACTGAATATTGGAATCATACCCTATCCTACTCCCCTATGCCGAGCCTATGGGAATTCCACAAATCTGATCAGATCAATCGGCTGCTGGACCCAATTCCATCAGGGGCGACGAGGGATATCCTCTCATGCGAACGATCGAACCACATACCGCCAGGATCACTCGGTCCCGGACAACTCACTTTCTCTCCCGCTTGCCCTTCGCCATCGAGTAGACCAATCGCTACTTCGCGACCTTGAAGGGGCTCATCGATTTGCGCAACATCCCGGCCCCCGACCCCTGGTCTCCGGCCCCGGTTTTAATCCCCTCTGAATCGGGTCATCGATTTCCGCAAATTCGGCGAAGCATTAATGGTTGCATTCTGAATTAGTGCGCAATTAGACGTGGCGAAAACACACGGCCGGTTGTCCACATCGCTACTCCAAGGAGAGGCGAGGTCCATCCCACCTCATGTCATATGTGTAGGCTTCCAGAGGTCCACCTTTGCTTTGTGTCTGCACGTATTGGACGACTGAGTCACGGTTTAAACGAGTCGCGTCAACGAGCTCCACCATTCCTGAATGGCCCGACCTAAGCCAGCCCGTGGATTGTCTCAGCCCCTTCTGATGGGACGTCTCAATGCCCGCTGAATCAGGTCAATGATTTCCGCTGCGGCCCGTGGCGAGGGTATCGGAAGACCTGCCCGGCACGACCCGCTAATATCGTAAATCCCAGACCGACCCTCCGTGGGCTCAATTAAGAACAGCTTTTCCCCGTGAGCATGCCACTAAACGAGCTCCGGGATCATCGTTGCCCATGCGATTCCCACCCGCCGCCGCGCCCTTTCAGGCTGCGGCCCGCAGGCCCGCTGGCTTTGTTGCTCGCTCCTCACATACCACCGGGGGTATAGCTCGTCGCTCGCGCCTCGCCAGCGGGCCTGGGGGCCAGCAGCAAAATGCCAAGTAATTCTTGCGCGAGCCCTTAATTCGGCGATTTCGTGCGGGAGCCATATTGCGCCAGATCTTCAGCTATGCTGGCCATGCGGAGTTCGTCGGGACAGATGTCGGCATCGTTAGCCCAGCAGACGGTATCAAAAGAGACGCGGACGGTCCTGAAAAGATTCTCACTCTTGAGTTCCCTGAAGACCCCGATTTCCAGGTAGGGTGCTACATCGAATATCCTGCTTTCTCCGCCCTCAAAGATCAGACGCAGTCGAAACTCGCGTAGCGGCTCCACGGAGATCAGTTTTTTACGCATTTGACCTACCTCAAAGGATCGATCGGGAGTGGCCGCTCGCCGTTCATAGTAAGCTTCCAGTCGGCCAGAAGTTCTTCTTTGTGGATCTCGGCCCACGCAAGCACAAACTTCATTTGTCGGGTGGGCAGACTGCCTTCGAGCAGCTCGCCCGTTTCTATAGAAATACTGGCATCGAAATCCTGATAGTAGGCATGAAAGTGCGGGGGCATGTGCTCGCTCTTTCCGAAATACATCCTGATCACAATCCCGAAAAACATGCTGATCGTGGGCACTTGTGTGGGCCTCATTATCAGATGTTTAAAGCGTCTCTCGCCCGGCATTTTATCACAACCCGGCGAATCGGAAGGACACCGCACTTAAGCGTCAGCGGGGTAATGGAAGTGGTCTTGTCAAGGTAATTGATGGTGCGGGGAACCCGGCATAACACATCACCGCGCCGTTCAGTCCCTCGGTCGTGGGCCAGACTGGTTCTCTGACCCTTCAGCGCTCGATTTCATCTTAGTGGGTTCTTAGGCCCAGGCATACCAGGCCGGCCTTTGAAGGGGCTTCCGAGGTCCTCATGCTTGATGGACATGTGTCGAGTCCGATCTACTTCCGGACCCGCCCAGGCGAGCATCGTCAACGGGTCGCGTTTTCTGTCAACCTGATTAAGTGAACTCGAAACGCATGGATTGGGTTACCAGTGGCTCAGGATGGACTGCTCACCGCGCAACATCGCGGGGACGCTCGGGAAAATCTTAATCCCCTCTGAATCGGGTCAGTGATTTCCACGGATACACGGAAGACCATGATGGAAACGTTGTCTCGGGGTCTCAATCCCCTCTGAATCGGGTCAGTGATTTCCACCGGTACAATCCCCGGCAATGGTATTAGAGAGAGGTCTAAGTCTCAATCCCCTCTGAATCGGGTCAGTGATTTCCACCTGGAAAACAACGGTCCGGAGAGTAGTAAATACCCATGTCTCAATCCCCTCTGAATCGGGTCAGTGATTTCCACACAGTTCCAACACCAATAGACACAACGATAGTCCTTGTCTCAATCCCCTCTGAATCGGGTCAGTGATTTCCACTCCATCGAATTGTCATGCAGTATCAAGGTTGTACCTGGTCTCAATCCCCTCTGAATCGGGTCAGTGATTTCCACGTGGATCGAGACTTACGGGGAAGAAGGCACCGAAAAGGTCTCAATCCCCTCTGAATCGGGTCAGTGATTTCCACCTTATGCGGGTCCGATCACGGTGACGACCACGGCAGCGTCTCAATCCCCTCTGAATCGGGTCAGTGATTTCCACCGTGAACGACAATCCGACGGCCGCCTCGATCAAGATGTCTCAATCCCCTCTGAATCGGGTCAGTGATTTCCACCGCACTGATTGCGTCCAACTTGTCCAGGATCACATGATCGTCTCAATCCCCTCTGAATCGGGTCAGTGATTTCCACCTCCTTTTCTTGATCTGCGGGAGGTGTTCCAAAAATGAGTCTCAATCCCCTCTGAATCGGGTCAGTGATTTCCACGGCGGCATCCACAAGCCGCATCATACCAGGCAATTAGCAGTGCCGTTTTCCGAACCTGGCTAAAACAGCAGGCGACCTCCTCACGCATCATCGATTTCGACTCACCCAAAACCAGGTCTAACTTCACTAAGCGTAATGTATTAGCCACTTTTTCCGAACCACCCCCCTTCACGCGTCGATTTATGGCATCACAGTTAAACCATTAGATAATCACAACTTTTGGTTCATCGGAGGGCCCCTCTGTGCCAAACCATTGGATTCGCCCCCGACAGGTGGCACACAACGGATAAATCCGAACGCGATCTTCAGCGGGTTCGATTGTTTCCTTCAGCCGCGCCACCATTTTCTCCGCCAGATCATCCTCGAGTATGCACTCGAACACACTGTACTGCACGCGTTGTCCATAATCCAGCAGCGTCTCCGAAATTCGGTTGCGGCGCGTGTCGTCAACCACATCGTACGAGATCACGTAGAACATACTCGTCTCCTTGTTGAACCTCGCAAATCACGCCGACAGGCTACGCTGTCGCGCGCGCTCCGGGAACGGCATTGGTAGCTGCTGCCGCAACGCTCGGAACAGCGCTGCCTGCCACCGAAATATTAGCGCTGCCAGGTGAACGGTTGATAAGGACCGGCGCCCTTCAAGCAGGCCGCGAGCCTCTCAGCCTGCCGGCGATAGCAGCGGCGGAAAGTCGTCTCCTCTTCGGTCTCCGCGTCGAGGAAGCTCTGCGAGAGATACTCCTCATATGCCGCGAAATAACGCTTCATTGCTTCCGGCGTCAGATGCATGCCACCGGAGGGGGCGTGAAGCTGGAAGTCCGAGGGGCCGAACATCCGCAAATTCAAGATTCGCAATGTAAACCGATCTACCACCGGAGCACGGAACTCCTCGAGAAGATCCGCAGCCAGCGAGGGCCTGCCATAATCGGGTTTGTGGAAATAACCGAGATACGGGTCAAAGCCGAGGCCGTCGAGAAGAGATCCGATCTCATTGAAGAGCAGCGTGTAGCCGAATGAGAGAAGGGCATTGACCGGATCCGTCGGGGGACGGCGCCGGCGTCCCGGAAAGGCGAAATCGGCGCGAATCAGCTTCCCGAAGGCCCCGAAATATACGGACGCGGCTCCGCCCTCCAAGCCCAGAAGCTCGGACACGGAAGGCGCTTCGTTGACTGTGCGCAGGCTCCTGCGCAGGGACTCAACCTCCAATTTGAGATCGATTTCAGGATGGTCGTCCATGAAACGCTGAAGCATGGTCTGCTCGTTGGCCAGCTTGCCGGCCACCACACGGCGGGCGAATTGGAGGATGAAGGCCTCGTCGCGGTGGCGCTCGTATTGGGCAACGCGCAAGGTGATGTTCTTGGTCGTAGGGGAAGTCAGCTGCCCGCGCAGGCGGCCGCGGCTGGAGAGCAGCGCCAGTTCAATATTTTGATCCAGCAGCTCTGCGAGGGCCTGCGTTGTTATCTGAACATTGCCGAAGACCAGGACGGCATCGATCTGATGGCACGGCATATCCAGAAGCAGTTTATCCTCCTTGAGGATTCTCAGGCGGTCCCCTCGTTTTGTAAGGACGGCGCCTTGTTCCGTAACGTATACGACGGCCATGATCAGACGCTCCTCTTGCCGGGACAGCCGGCGCGGTGATAATTCGTCAGATCGAGCGGCGGCGGCACGTACAGCACGCGGCGCGAGCGCCGTTCGGCCTCGAAGGGAAGTAGTATCAGACTGCGGAAGAACATAACGCCGAGAAACTTGAAGCCCTCATCGAAAGTGCGAATATCGGCCTCGTCCAATTCCAGCGCCATGCGATCTAATACTTCATCGGTGAGCCGCGCCGCCTGCAGGGCCTTCTCGCGGGTTTTGCAGAGGATCAGAAAGTCATCCGCGTAGCGAACCAGCCGCAGACCCTGGGCCAGCAGCGTGTCGTCCATCTCGTCCAGGTAGAGATTCGCGAGGATTGGAGAGATAACCGAGCCTTGAGGAAGCCCTATCGTCATGCGGCTGATGCACTCGCCATCCCAGATATCGGCCTCGAGCCAAAGCCGCAGCAGGCGATGAATGCGCGTATCGGCGATCAGGGCGGCAGCTTTTTGCAGAAGGCGAGGCTGGGGCACACTGTCGAAGTAGGCGTCGATATCGGCGTCAACGACCCAGCAATATCCCTGATCGTAGTAGTTGCGCACCTGCATGACAGCCTGCCGGACGGAGCGGCCGCGGCGGTATGCGTAGCTGCAGTCATCGAATTGGGCCTCGAAGACTGGTTCGAGGATAAGGAGCGCGGCAGCCTGGGCAATGCGGTCGCGAACCGCGGGTATGGAAAGCGGGCGGGACTCGCCGTTGCCCTTGTCTGCGAGAATGCGCAGCAGAGGCAAGGGGCAATAGATCTCTGCCTCCAGCTCGTAGGCCAGCCGCCGGAGATTAATATCGAGATCTGCGGCGAAGAACGGGATTGTCACCTGATCCACGCCAGCGCAGCCGTGGTTGTCGCGGACCTTTTCCCACGCCGCGTAGAGCGTTTCCAAGGAAGCGATGCTCGACAGGGTGGGTTTCGAAACCATCAGATCCTCCTGCTGGGAGAAGAGCGGTGAAAATTAGGCTCCTTGCGCCACAAATTGATGCTAATTGCGGCAAGAAAAACAGGGGCACGGCACGCCGTGCCCCTACTTCTTCCTGGCGACTCTGAACTGCGCGCCGTTAATAAGGATTGTGGTCGAAGATGACCACCTCGCCCGTTACTGGGGAGTCATAAATCAGTTTCTTTGCTTTCCCATGCAGTGCATGCGCCGCACAGAGATAAAGCCAGACCGGCGCCTGCCCCGTCAGGACCACATCATTGCCTTCCCCGGCAGCCTCTAGGATTTGGAGCAGATACGTCGCAAGCTCCGACAGCTTTGCGGCCGTGCCATAAATCTTCTTAAGGTCCAATCGCACAGGCGTTGACATGTGTCTCATCCTTGTCGCTGGCGTTTTTGATTGTCATAGACGGGCGTGCAGCAGCATTGAGCGTGCCTCCCGATATCCCCGCCCGCCCGTCACTGAAGTCCTGCAAGCGTCAAACCCATAGATGAACATGAGGCGCCGTCCCGACGCATCTGCGCATCGCGCAGCTAATCTTTGAGCTCCAGTCGAGGTGCATATCTGATGAGAATGGGAAATGAATCGACGCCCCCCTTGGGTTTGCCGGTAACCTCATCGTACAGGCTGCCAATTACCTGAACGTCCTGATCCTTCGCCAGGCAGGCCAAGACCGTGCCCACCTTCATCGCCGTGACACCTCCTGTAACGTCTGCAATGATGTCTCTCGCGCTCAGGCCGAAGCTTCTTTTCGCCTTTGCATAAATGTCCGTCACAATCTGGTTTGTCCGTGTGCACACGGCGGAATCCTCCGTCATATCGACGGTATAATTGTCTCCAACGTGAAATTGCAGGTCCTTGCCGGCCGGGATGACCTCAGTTCGTAGGAATTCCAGAAAGACCTCGAGATATGAGGCGGAAGTAATGCCCTGCTCTCTCGCCGATTTCGTCGTTATTATCCAACAGTGCTTGAGAGCTGATAGGTGGGCTTGAATCGCCTTGATGGCGTGTCCGAAGTTGGTCGCATCGGTATCGGCAAGCATGAGGGTGCGGTAGTCTCGTGACTCGACTGCAGTTCGCAGCTCCTCGGGAGAAAATCCGGGTTTTCGCTTGAAGTTTTGGTAGACAGAGAGAAACACGATCAGCCCGTCGTGTGCATCCCGTTTTCGCGCGCTGTCATCGCGCAATGCCATCGCCGTAATGTACGGCTCGATCTGACGCTGACGGGAGAACATGTAGGCGGCTGTAATCAAGCCGAAGAAGATTATGCCACCATACATGAAAACGTGCGGAAAGCTCGCAGCAATCGCGTTCTGCCAAAGACCCACAAAGATGCCGAACAAACCAATAGAGATGTTGCCGACGAAATGAGGAATGCGGAAACTACTTAGCATGGAACTCCCCCTTGCTGATCATAAAGTTCGTTCTCCCCTGAAAATCCCCCGAGGAGGCCCCATTTTGGATGGTTGTGGCCCTTTAGGAGGATGTCAGAGCCGCGAGCGCAGCGAGCGGGTTACTTCGACATGATTCGATGCCTCCTCCAGTACAGATCAGAAAGACCTTATAGAAGAGAAGCCTGGCCCTCAAGCTAGGTGACCCCGCTCCCTGCGGTCGCGGCTCTGAACGCCCGCCTTGGGGGCAGCAAGCATACGGTTATCGCTCCGTCTTAATGTTCACTGGTGATTTTCATGCGCAGCGGCGCAGCACCGCTGCATGAGCAACTCCAATGACGAAAAGACAAAACACGACCGCGGCCCCTAGAAAAGGGAAAAACTTCTCGTGTATGAAGAAAGACCTTGCGCAAACAAGATCCAACGGGCCTGGGCATTACCTCCGAGACAACTACGGGTTTATCTTCTTGACCAAACCATCGGCACCGACTGCGGCAACCCTGACTCTTTGGCGGGTACCGACCTTCCAAGGGGCATAATCCATTTGGAAAAGGAAATCCTCCTGCCCGGTCTCGACTATTCGGAGATGAAAAACCCGGCCTTCTTTTGCGATCACCTCTATCTGGACTCTGTCTCCTGGCTTTAGCCTTGGAACTTTCGGTTTCGGCTCAGGCTGGTGGGCTGGCCCCGTTTTCCTCTCAGCATCACTTTCCCCCAGGGGCTCCCGCAGTTTGGGTCGCTGGTCCTTCAGGGAGACAGCAGTGGCCGCCTTGTATCTTCCCTTGCGATCGATCGAGACTGCCCGGTAGGCGCCGTAAGACAAATACCCGATGGTTCCTTCTTCGTACTTGTCCAGCTTGAGAAGTTCCAAGAGAGAATCGGGAAAAGGACCGGCTTGGTCCTTGAGGGTCTTTACATCAATTTCGCTGCCGGCTGTTTTCCATGCGGTGTAGCGATTCCCCCCAACGCTTACGAATGATTTTTCCCGATCGATCTGGATTCGGCACGAACCGAATCCTGCAGGCTTGGCCATCCCAAGCTTGTGACCCAGACCATCATCCAAGACAACAGAATGGACCAGCGTTGCCAGTTCGGATTCGCTCAGGTTGTGAAACGTGACGGTAAAGCTGAATCGCACACCCACGGGTGCATACTCCGCTATCCATTTTGCGCGAGGACTCCCTTCACCCGTAGCCTGCGGTGCCTTTTGAGGATCATGGTGGTAATAGAACTTTCGCCCCGCTATCGGGCCGAGCTGCAAGCCACTCTGCGCATAGATTCCATAATGATGAGGCTTGGGCGTGGAAAGCTCAGGTAGCAGAATATCGAGCGTCTCCAACTCTCCTTCGGTTAGTACTGCGTCAGAAAAAGCCACGCGTCCCTGAGCATGAACCTCGTCGCCCTGGATCACACCAAAGAGGCGGCAGGCAGGGCATAGTGAGGACCACTGCGCGCATTTATCGTGGCCATGGTCGCCGAGCGATGCCAATTCATAGTGAACCCTTTCCCCTCTCTTCTTTGAAGTGCCTTCGGCCGCGGCCATCGTCAGGCACGAGTTCGTGATTGCCTCAAAGATGGCCCGTACCATGCCTTTTAGTGTCGTGCCCTGAAGAATCGGCCTGCGTTGGCTGTCACGCAAGAAGTGAAGCTTATCGCGCCGCATCGCATCGAATTCGTACTGGACGTTTTGGTGATCTGCTGAAAACAGCGCGCTTAGAGGAATCAAATGGCATTGCAGGCGCCCACTGAAAGCCTCTTCGCCAATCCGGTGCCAACCCGGAAAGGCCTCGCGTTTGACCGGCGTTTTGTCCAGCGGCACGAAGTTGTATGGGTTTATCTTAGGTTCAACCTGCATAGCGGAGTCTCCCGTCAAGATTTCAGCATCTCCACCGCAACACAACGCATGAATTCGCCCTTCTCGCCTCTTGCATCACGATAGCGGCGAACCACAAGCCGTGGGGATGAGTCTTTCGCTGCGGCCGAGCTCAAGGCAACCGGATAGGTTTGAATCTTCGGCAGCGCCCCGGCATAGAAGCGAGAGGCACCATCGGGATTGCTCTTCGGATCTTCTTTGGGATCCACAAAATCGCCCCAGAGCACAAGTGGGATAGGATCGCCAATAGATTCAAGCTCGATGACTCCGGAGAATCCCTCGGGAATTCCAGCATCGTCGAGCAACAAGACACCATGGAAGGAGCCATCCCGATTCTTCTCCCACCGATATTCCCCACCTTCTCCGAAGAGGCGACCCATTTGCCATTTGACAAGGTCATTCCAATCTGGAACCTCCGAAATTCGCGCAAGACGGGCATCGGAGAATCCCTCAATCCAGGCGTATTCGAATCCGGCCTGCGGCGGCGAAAAGGAATGTGCTTTAGATGATGCAATAAAACCGATCTGGGGGCTCATGCCGCTGCCTCCTTGATCTTCTTTTCTATGAAGTCGTTGAATGCTCCTGCCACACTTTCCCAAAAAGAGATCTTGGCCGCATCGGAAACAGAAAAGGTCTCATGCAGGCTGAGGCCGCCCGTTGCTACTTTTGCCAAATCGCATTTGGGCGCCTCGGAGGCATGGAGACCGTAGCGCTCCCTCTCGGAGTCGGATGCGAGACTTCCCATGTGATGGACCTGCCCGGAAGTCCTGCCGATCGGATAGGTCAGCAGGACATTTTTCACTTCGCCTGTGACCGCGCCAAAACCCTTTGTCTTTCCGAAACCGATGGGCACGAGTCCCTGCTCGAAATCGCGGAATACGTACGCTATGAGACCCAAGTGCCACAGCTCGAAATTGGCGACGACGATCCGGGTTGTGAAGGTCGCGCCTTCCAGCGCATGAAACTTCATGTTTGCGCCGCTGTGAACGCCTCCCGTAAAGCGGTCAATCCCGATCATGTCGCGGTATACTGAGCGATATCCATCCTCAATTGCGGCGTCGCCAAATGTGATGCGGCTTGCCGTGCCCGTGCAGCCGAAAAGCTTGCACGCCGGGCATGCGGCTGCATAAGGCACGGGCGGCTTGGTGAGATCGATTCGCTTCGAGCAAGACTTGGGATTCTGCTCGTCCATGGAGAATGGATCGCAGGCCGTCAGTGGAGGCGAGACGGTTTCGGGAAGCAGAGTTCGGATGATCCGTTCCGCCTGAGCCCGAAAAGGTCCGCGCAGGGACGTTCCCGGAATATAAAATGGAAGGCGAAGTGCTTTTGCGGCTGTGGCTGCCTGGACGGCCTGATAGATCCTGCTCTTATCCGAATGACTGATGAAGATCATATTGGGCCACTTACCCTCGGCTTCCGGTAGCTGGTCTTTGTCGTACCGGCCGTCCGATATGAGCAGGGGACCCTCACAGGTCAGCTTCCATTCAAATCGGGCTTCGCACAGCTTACGTTTCAACATGTTGGGGTATCCTTCCATTGGAGCGGCTTGTGTGGATCTTCGCGTTTTGCTAGGGCTTGCCTGAGCGATTCCGGATTTTCGAAGCCGGTGACAGAAAGCTTGTTCTTTGGGGAGTCATCCAGCGCAATCATTCCCAGGCCGGCGGCTCTCTTGCCCCCAATGTAGAGCCCGCCGCGGAGTAAGGCTAGGATGAGGTTGACGAGCATGGAGTCTTTCCCGGATACATTTTCGACCTGCATGCGGAAAGTGAAAGCCGGTCCGGGCTCCATCACTTCGTAGTCAAACTTTACTCCTTCGCAGGCCACGCCGGTGTCGCGGTCGATTCCAACGCCATCCCTGATTATCAGCTTGCTTTTGAGTTGATCCTCGCTTTGTTCCGGGTACGCATCCTCGACGATCAGGCGCGAGGCGAATATCGTGCATCCGAACAACTTGCAGACGTCGCAGAGCTTCGATTCCGCAAATTGAGCCAGCTCCTCATCAGTCAAGTCCTTCCCGGAGCCGCTTCGCTGCCTTTCGTTCTGAAATTCTCGCACTTTTTTGTTACAGTCTTTGTTACTGTCATGTTCCGAGAAAAGCACACAGGTTTTCAGACCCTGCTCCGCGGGGCTTCCGGCCAGGGTGCGTTCAAGCTCCGACCGGATGGCGCCGCGCAAGCTGGTTCCCGGTATATACGGCATTTTGTCGCGGGTTCTCATCAAGGGCGCATCAGTCTCATCCGACGCCTGGCCCGAAGAAAGCCGGAGAGGGCTCTTCAAAATGAGCCTACCTTTGAAGCGATAACGATTCTGGAGGAAATGATGTCCGAAGGTCCCATTCATGGTTTTTCAGCCTCCTCGATTTCAGTTGGCGGCATATCCTCGTTAAATTTCGCACCATAGCGATAAAACACGTGGAAACGAGCCCAGAAACGCTGCAGGGCCGCGAGACGATCCAAGATCGAGATCACATCTTTGTCAGCCCCGGTCAGATAACGTTCGTTCTGAATCCAATCCTTGAGAAGATCGCCCAGCGCCTGCCCGGTACCAGCGGAGATAGCATGCTCATACCACGACGTCGCTTTGCCCTGGCGTTCGAGCTTCGCCTTCAGTTTTGCCATTTGGTGGGATAAGAAAGCCGCCGTTTCTTCCTTTGCCTCTCCAAGGGTCGAAGCTCTCCGGATGCGGTCGGCCACTGCTGCCATCTGAGCGGAGCTGATGCTTGCGAACCCACACAGGTACAAACCGCGGGCACGGCGGATGAGAGTATCCTCTACGAAGCTCAGGGCAGCATCGGAAAGATATGTCTTGGCGAGATGGTCGTTCACGGCTGTTCTCCATCGGGCGTAAGGTGAAACGGGTGCCATAGCACAGCAAGGCCATACCCCTCGCAGTTGAGATCCCCTATCCAGCCGACTCCATTTCCTTCGGGAATTTCCGGCTGAACGACATCCTCCTTCGCTTCAAAAAGAAATGCGCTGCCGGCTGCTACTGCCAGGCGCGGCACTCTGGGAAGAAAAAGCGGATCGCCATCGAACCCGTAGATCGTTCGCGTGTCCATGAAGGCTCTGACAAAGTGCTGCTTCCACTGTGTGGGAGCGATCTGTAACGACGCGAGGTCGCTCAGGGAGAGTGCGCTTACGTCCCTTAGATAATCATCGCGAAAGAGACCATCGGTGAGCAGGGTGACAGCCAGTACGTGCCTGCCGCACTTTCGCGAGAAGAGATCGAAGCGATCCTTTGCTAATCCCCAATCAGGAATCGTGATCGCCTTTTTCTCAACCTCCACCCATCCCTGGCCGCGGCTGGCGCCCCTGCCCAGGGCCGCAGTGAAAGGATTGTCGACCAGCTGCCTGAAATGGGAATCGAGGGCATCCGGTGCATCGATGGAACAGTTGAAGGATTGATCCTCTTCCAACACGCGCTGAAGATAAAGCTTGCCCATACTGGCGCTGGCACAGATTGGATCAATAGCGGTGCGCGTGATCATGCGTGTACTGACCTTCACCTGTTTGCGATGGATGGGATCCCAGAACCCGGCTGAATAGTCAATCGGCCATTCGCAGCCGGCACGCCGGCACGAAACGGGTTTGTCCCCAGACAGAAGCAAATCCAGCATCCCATGATAATCGTCTGCCAAAAAGCCGCCCTCATATTTGCATGAACGGGCCGAGAGGGGGATTACCTGAGAGCCTGCAGGGAAGGCGAAGCCAAATTTCACGCTTCCCGAGAGGAAGATTTCGCGAAAGATTTCGTCAGCTTTTCCACGAACCTGGAGATATCGGCGGGCAATGATCCCTCGCACGGTATTGCCAGGGATGAAGTGGAGGCTCTCGAGAAGGTTGGATGCGGGCGGAGCCGCGGCCAGGAGCGCGGGCGAACGAAGAGTTATTTGAAGTGGTATGGATGTCATCTTCCGGCCTCCCCGATGTGGATTCCACCTTCGAGTCTCCCGCGGCCGGCACATTTCCGCGCGCCCAGCCCGTCCACCAGCGTCGCCGCTTGAATCAGAAAATCTCGTTCTTTCCGTGAGACTCTTGCATCCAAAAGCAGCTTTCCGGAGAAAGTCAGTGGGGGAACAACTTCGTCGAAGAACAGGTGATCGCCGAGGGCTGTCCTTCTCTTCCGCGACAGCGCAATCCCGGGGCGAATCTCTACGTCCGGACATACGACGGGATTATGATTTCCCGCCAGGCTGGTGCGAATCAGGGCCTGCCAAGTCGGATCCAGCAGCGCATCGCTGACTTGAAGCAGTGCAGGAATAGCAGGGTTGCCGAAGAGCCTGCAGCTGGTACAGGCTCGATCAAGGTTTTTGCAGATGACGCCTTTGTCCGGGTGCAGCCAGCAGCCACCGGATGGTGGAGCGGATCTGAGAATTCTATCCGCGAAAAAGCGCAGTCGGCCCTTGACCGTCGAGCCGGGAATGTAGGGTAGGCCTTTTTCGCCGGCCTGCGACGGAGAAGGGCGCCATTTGGCGGCGCGCACCACCGTTCGATCGAGCAGGCCGGCGATTCCGAGGCCGGTAAAAACGCTAACTGGAGTTCGGAAACGCAGGTAATAGACGCATTCGCTCAGAGGCATCTTGGTTTACCCTTGTAAAGTCGGCGTGACCGGGTGGACAAAGTCATAAATCTCGATTAGCTCGGTTAGAGGTGTTGACCAATGATCCGCCGTGTTTTGTCGAAAAGGGAAACGCTCCAAATCTGAAACCAACTGCTCGAGAGGCGAACCTTGCTCAAGTGACCGGGTTGCCTTGAGCCGTTCCTTCAACCGGAGGCCGTCAAACTGCGCCTGGAGGACACCCTGGAAAAGGACCGGGTACAGAGCTTTGATTTTGTTGCGTGGAACATTCGATTCCTTCAGAGCGCGAATCCGCTCGAGAAGCATCAACATGTCGGATGCCGTGTATGGACGCTCGGTCAAGCTCGCATCGATTCCCGCGTTGTGAGTGCGATACTCGCTCTTGCGTCGCTCTTTGATTTTTTCACTGCCAGACTCGTGGAGAACGGTGAAATCGAGAGTTCCTGTCTGAATGGCGGCCGTGTCCCCTCGCGCTAGGTCGGCCGACTTGCGCTTCGCCAACTTCATCAAATCGCCTGCGATCTCCATGAGCTGGCCGGCCGGATAGGTGGAATGCGCGAGGACAACGCCGGCGGAACTCGTCAATCCTTCCGGGGCAAACGGGCTTGGCAGTTTCTCCCCCCACGCTTGCTGCAACTCCCGGGTTCGCTTTTGGAACTGCTCGAGGAACGTGGCGGCGACGGGCAGCGCTGCGTGGCCTGGAACGACGAGAATGAGGTCATCACCACCGGCCAGGACGAACTCCGCAGGAATGTAGCGGCTAGGCTCTCCGGCCTTGGTGGTGGCTTCTCGCGCGCCAACATGTTTTAGAACCGCCTCGACTGCGGCCGCCCTGGTGCTTTGGTCGACGATCTCGGAAAATGCCCGATAGGCCTCGATGCAGCTTTCATCTGCTGGAAAGAGCTTCCCTATGTTCTTGATAACTTCCCCCATGCGGTTTCCATCGGCATAGATGAAGCCAATGTAGTTGCTGGGTTTGGATTCCGTACCGATTTGATCGAAATCCTGCGGAAGAAGAATGCGCGTGCCAGTGCCAAATTGAGTGTCGATCCTCTCTGACAAAGTCGTAAGGATCAGATTCGGCCACTCTTCGCGCAGCCGCCGCAGCGGGGGCAAGGGAATAGTAATGTCCCAATTACGCTTCACTCCGTGGTAAAAATCCGATACCTCCTCACGCTTTTGCAGGCACGACATACAAAGAAGGTGGGCTCCCTGAACATCGGGGGGAGGAATCAACTCCGCGGGTTCTTTACCACAAGAACTGCAGGGACGGATCCATCGTCCGGCTATGATGGGGTGAGGCTCCGCCCGAGCCAGTTTGTTTTTCTGAGACTCGCGTACGCCTCGGGCTATCCAATCCGACATGAGCTCGTTTTCCAGCCGCTGCAACACCTCGACAGAGACTCGCGCACTGGTCGTACGCTTAACGTATAACTGGCGCACCTCTTGGGCAAATGATTCAGCAGCGCTTCGTGAATCGAATAGAAGACGGCCGGACCCACCGCCCAGGTAAATGCACTCGTGTGGGAGATATTTCCGGAGCAGCCTTCCGGTTTCGTCTCGGTTCAGCTTATCCAGGAGCAGGCTGGCACCCCGTGTTTCCCTGAGGATTGGCGAGGCAAACAGGTAACCCTTCACCCGCTGTGTTTCAATCACAACAAGAAACCGATTCTTGCTCATTTATTTCTCCCGGGGGAGTTCGCCGTAGCGGTTATTTCACAGCGGCGGGCACACTGCTGCCAGGCGTCGCGAGAAAGGGATCCTCGCCGGAGCCGGCAGCCATGCGATACCTGCCGAGGCCGAAAGTAGCGCCTTTCCCGACGTGCAAATGAGTTCCCAGAATCAGATATGGCCAGAAGGGCGCCAATTCTCCACGAAAACCAAGTCTGCCAAGGAATCCTCCCAAGTACATTTCTTTTTCCTGCCGATTGGAATAGCGGCGCCAATCCTTCCAATCCAATCGATGGCGCACGAGTCTTATGGACTCAGCTCGCTTTATAGCTTCATCAATACTGTTCTTCCACTCGCCGCCACAATGAAAAAAGGAAAGCAGAGACAGCCGGCGCGCGAGGTTGCGGTAAAGAACATGGAACTCAGGAGAATTGCAGAGGTGACTGCCGAACTTCAGCCGCGCAGGCGTCAGAAAGTCCAGGGTTACGGCATCGAGCATGGTGGGCTGGGGATGGAGTCTCTCGATTTCTTTTGGAGTAATCAGATCCCTTCCATCCTCATCCAGGGAGATCAGCTTTAGGTCCAGAGGAGTAGCTTCACCGGCCGCGTTTAGTATCCATTGTCCCGATACGCGACATCGGCCTTTTCCCTTGCCCACACCGTGAATGCCCGTAAGCTCGATGGCTACCAGAAAATAGGGGAGGCAAACAACGGCCTTGCCTATGAGTAGAAACTCGAAGGTCAGGGATTCTCCAGGGGCATATTCCGTCTTGTCTTCGAGCGGAGGATCCAGAATAAACGGCTGAGGCACATGGCGAATTCCTCGTGGCCCACCCTTACCTTCCGGAGCAACCGGCTCGAACAGATAGTGGTATACACACCCACCGATTTGCTCGGTACTGATTGATTTAGGGGCATCGCAGGTGCAGCCGACCCGCTTCAGGGCATGGCCTAACGCTCCGCGCAGGGAGGATCCTTTGTATGCCGGGAGATGGATAGTGTCGATGGCTTCAAACTGAATGCGAAACTTGGCGAACTTGAGAGAGAGGGGCATGAGCACCTCAGCCGGGGGGGAGCCGGGGGAAAAATTAGGAGAGCGACGCCTATCTTCCACGTCGCGCAAGCCCGAGTCAAGGAATTTGGAGGACGCGAGATATCGAGACAGCGGACAACACAATGAGACAAAGGCCACGAGGACCGGCGGCGGGCTTTGCCTTCGTGGCCTTTGTGTCTTCGTGTTGTCCTTATTCACTTCGGGGTGACACGGCCGTCCGGGGCGATGTGACGGACGCCGGGGGCTTCGTAGACGACGGTCAGCAGATCTGTTTCCATTCGGGCTCCGGCGGCAAGTCGCAGCAACCGTCCCTGGGTTTCGCGGGCTCCCGGCAGACTGCTGTGCGGTTCCATTCCCAGGACGTAGGCGCGCCCGAACCACGGATAGTCCTTGGTGTAGCCGAACTCATGCCAGAGCCAGACGTAGCTAAAGATCTGAGGATCGAAAACTAAACCAACTCCCAGCCTACTCTTCGGCTGGGTAAGAGCCACCCAACCTGCGCGCAGCCCGTGGAGGTATTTCATAACCTCCTTGTCGGTGTGCTCGGGTGTCAGGCGGCTGTGATCGGTTCCTTGAGGATCTACGGGCCAGGGATAGACATCATCTCCCACCATCACCTTCTCTGCCGGCGCGTCCAGAATGCAGTCGGCGTCCAAAAACGGCGGGCCGAAAGCCGGGTGATGCCCCCACATGAACTCGAGCTCCCTTTCCCCTTCGTTTACCACGGACTCATGAAAGCGGAGAATCGGCTCACCCTTGCGCAAAGATACGTTTCGGGTAAGGAGGAAAGGCATTCGGACCGTCCGCACCTGGAACCGGACCTCGACACGTTCCGGCTCATCAACTGTAATCTCGTAATCCCAGGGCAGACCCCAGACCTCTCCGTGAAATCCCAGCTCCGCGCCGGCATAGGTGCTTGGCGTGCTGGCGTGAGGAAACAGTTCCTGCCACCCACCTTCGTAGTAATCGAAGAAGGGGCGGGTGTTGTGAGTCGTGGGCACGAAGTGATCCCTGCGGCGGATCCACTGTGGCGAGCGCCACAGGAAGTCGATGTCCGCCGGCTTGTAGAGCAGTTCGATCAGGTCGCATCCCTGATCGACAAGCAAGGTCACGCGCAGGAACTCGTTTTCGAGAATGACCGTGCGCAGGCTGTCGATGCGAAAACGGTCAGTGACGCGAGCACCGTAGTGTCTCAAGGGTCAGCCCCTCAGGTTGAATTCGATTTCGCGAACGTCTCCGAACGACTCGATCATGTACTTTTTGATCTTTGCGATCAACTTTTTCTCGGCGACGCGCACGGCTTCGCGCGAAATATCGTACTTGTCAGCGATTTGCTGCAGGGTTTGCGGTTGGTCGGCTATCAGCCTCTCATTCAGAATGACCCGTTCCCGCTCCGAGAGAGTGCCGGCAAGATCCTTGAACTTCTTCTCCAGCAGATCGCGAAACTCGCCGTGGGCTATTTTCTCGTCGACGCTTTGTTCCATGAGGTGGAGTGTATCTATAAAACGCCTATCCCCGTCGTCGCTGCCAACCGGAGCGTCCAGCGAAACGTCCGGTCCCGTCATGGCTTGCTCGACATCGCGAATCTCCTCTTCATTCACGCCAAGGCTTTCCGCCAGCAGTTTGGAAGTGGGCGTAATGCCCTTGGCTTCCAACTCCCGCTTTTCTCGGCTGAGATGCATGAGGATCTTGCGGCGGGTATTGGTTGTGCCGATCTTTACCATGCGGGCGTTATCCAGCAGGAACTTGAGGATGTAGGCTTTAATCCACCATGCCGCGTAAGTTGGCAGTCGCGTTCCCCGGTTGGGATCGAACCTCTTCACGGCTTGGACGAGGCCTACATTTCCCTCCTGGATGAGATCCAGGAGATTCTGGTAAACCTTGTGGTAAATCATCGCGATTTTCACCACGAGCTTCAGATTTGAGGTTACCAGATGGTAGGCGGCCTTGCGGTCACCGGTCTTGTGATACTGGACCGCAAGGTCGTGCTCCTCCTCCCGGCTCAAAAACGAAAACCTGCTGATTTCAAGGAGATAGCGACGGAGGGGATCGTATCGGGTCAGCTCGGTCGAATCGACGTGAAGGCTTTGGTCCTCCGAATCCAGGGTATCTTCGACCGCAGGCAGTTCCGGCTGAATTTCAATTTCCTCGAGATTTTCATCCACGGGAACAATTATACGAGATGCGTGAAGCGAAGGCAAAAGCCGGGGTGCAATCGGAAGTGAGGATCAAAGTAACGACAACACAGCGCGGCCTAACAGCCGCAACAAAAATTATCGCCCGCAGATTAACGCAGATGTACGCAGATCCGGCAAGAGTCCGTCCATCTTGTTCGCAAGCGAAATCTGTGTGCATCCGTGCAAATCTGTGGGCCATTGTTCTTTACTAAGAAACTGAAGAAGCGCGGTGTCGCTGGTTTTCCGGTTGCTAGATTGACTCTCACTTCTAATTGCACCCTGCCGAACCCGAAAGACCGGTCATCATCACCGAATGGCGATGACTGCTTGATTGGACTTTACGCCGGCTACGGTGACGTTGACAGGGACGTTGTTGCCGGCCGGGCTGTTCGAGGGAACGGTAACCTGCACCTCGTACACTCCGATATCGCCCGTTTTCAGCGAGGCTGAAACGACGTTGGCGGACATTCCTCCTATAGTCACGGTCACCGGCAGCACCGGTTGGGGCGCAGGTGTTCCCGCGCGCTCGCCATTCTGGAGCTTTGGACTGATGGCGCCCAGGCCTGTCATGCGGAGCGTGATCACCTGACCAGGGTGAGTCGGGTTGTTAGGATAGACAAGGGTGCCATTCTGATTGCGAGCAATAGCCGTTGCTCCATTCAGATACCTGCTGTACCGGAATTCACTATAGTTAATAACGTAGATTCCGGGCGCTTCTGCTCTTCCGGTGTTACAGCCATCGACTGTTGGTGGCCCAACCATAACTCAGGTGCGTGGTATAGCTTGAGACTCAATTCCAGGCGATCAGTTCTGCTGTCAACAGGGTCCAGGAATAGTGAAGAGTCTCACCTGCGCAAACGGGCAATGCCCTCTGTTTCGAAAAGCCGGTGCTGGAAGCATCATCCGCTATGGCTTCTACAAAACCATTTCGGGAATGCGGCATCGATTTCGGTGCCGAACGTGTGGCAAGGGGTGCAGTTCATGGGACAGCTCCCGATTTTTCGCGCCTTCCTGTCTCCTTCCTGCCTTTTTATCTAAACCTGGGAATAGGCAGTAGGGCGCAGGAAAATGACGGTTGTGGCGGAAACTGTATTTGCGAAAGCCGGCTCGGCGCTCAGTTTCTTCCACCCCGAATCGTTCCTGAAGACCTCCCAGACCTTTTCCCGCGCAGCCATGTCTTGATGCACCGTCATGTACACGAGATTCGGCTGTCTTGGACCAATCAACATCTGGCCGAAAAACACCGACCTCAGGCCGACGCGATCGAAAAGCACGATCTCGCCCCCTTCGTTGAACATCTCGATTTTCTTCAGCGCCGCCGTTTCGCTGTGGCTTTCATAGATGCGCAATTCGAAGATGCGCGGCTTCTTTTCTGACGTCTCCGCCGGAATCCGCAGGCGGGGCACGTTTTTGAACGCTTGGAGCAGCCAACTCTCATACCGTGTATAGGCAGGATTATCGATAGATGTGCTCAGGTATTCAGCGGCGGTTTTCTGATAATCGGAATCCGCGGCCAGCTTGGCGGGGGCCGATTGGAACGTCTCCAGATCCGGATAGGGAATCAAGACGTAGAGCATCAGGGCGTTGCTGCCGGAGACCACGTTGAACACTCCCACCGGCTTTATGCCAAGGCGATTCCAGGCCGGTAAGGCGGCCTTCGACAGATAGTCGTTGAGAACGTTTTTCCGGTTGCCAGTGGGCATTTCGTAAGTTCGAAGTTCGTAGTACTCTCTCTGCGCCTGCTGAGCGAAAGATTCTCTGCCAGACCTGAGCGACAAAGCAGCAGCACCTGTCAAAGAGGAGGTTTTGAGGAATTCCCGTCGTTTCATGATTTCTCCCTTCAGATCGATAGGATAGTTGGAACTCACACCACGGCGAGACTAGCGCATCTCTTACTGGCTGGGCAAGAAAAGTTCAAACCGTATCAAGCGCGGTGATTAACCAGTGGATCGCAGATCCGGCCGGGTCTTCTGAGCTGTTCGGCCGCGGTACCCGCATTTGCTTTCGCACCACTCCTGAGTACACCATTTCACAAATGCGCTGGCGTATTCAAAAAAGGGGACGAAGGGCTTGATCCTCGCTGATTTCCGGTCGCGGATCGTCATTCCTTCCGGCGGCGGCGGGGACCTGACCTATTACAAGCGGCGTTCCAGCGAACAGCTTCTGCCGCTGGTGGCCGGCGTTGGCGCGGGGGCCGGGCGCAGCCTCGACAAGGTGTTCCAGCAGGAATGGATCGATGCCTGCAAAGGCAGCAGCAGGAAGACGTCGTGCGACTTCGACTACGCCGGAACGATGATGGAGCAGATGATTCTCGGCCTGGTCGCCCACCGCGCCGGGCAGAAGCTGCAATACGACCCGGCCGCGGGCCGCGTCACCAACGCCCGCGAGGCCAACGAGTACCTTGGCCGCAAATACCGGCCAGGCTGGACGCTGAACGGCTAAGGCGAACCAAACGACACCTTCCAAATCGCAGAGACAGCCGAGAACGCTGAGGCGGCCGAAGGTTGCCGTCTGTGCTCCTCGCAGCAGGTTTTTTCGCAGGCTTCGATTTTCTCGCTCATTCTCAGCGCCTGACTGTTATGTAGGGCGTGGAGACCGCACCTGCAGCCGTTTACGAGCCTGCGAAAAAGACCAGCGTCCCAGATTATCGGCCATAATTGCTTATTAACTGATTCTACAGGAGTAATGGCAAACCATTCAATATCTGCATACCTCGTCCGCCCACAGCAAGTTATAATGACTCAGAGCATTGTGGATCTTGTTTGGACTATCCATCACACCGTGAGCACGGGCAGTATAGATCATCCACAGAACCCGTCCAGAGGGGTAGAGGGAGGCTCTATGGCTAAACCGGAACACCTCGGCATTCAGGAACAGCTCCAGCGACTGCGCGGGCGCTACGATCGGCTCATCAGGGCCGTGGAGCAAACTGCGGACACCGTGATTATAACGAACAGGCAGGGAGTCATCGAGTATGTCAACCCAGCCTTCGAAGAGACCGCAGGCTATTCCGCAAAGGAGGTCCTGGGCCGGATGCCGAGTCTCCTCAAGTCCGGACTACACGACGAGCAGTTCTACAAAGAGCTTTGGGCTCTACTCGCGGCAGGCAAACCATTCCGTGGAACCATTATCAACCGGAAGAAATCCGGCCAGCTCTACTGGGCTGAACAGACGATCAGCTCAATGAAAGATGAGAGTGGAGAGATTACTCACTTTGTCTCCGTGCTGAAAGACGTGACCGAGCTGAGGAAACAGCAGCAGCAGGAGTTTTACCTGCAGATCGCCCATGAGGTTCAGCAGCGCCTCAACACCACGGTGGCGTCGTTGCCGGGTTTTGATATTGCTGGAACCGTTTGCTGTGCAACGCTGACAGGGGGGGACTACTTCGACTTCATTATGCAGCCGGACGGGTGTCTCTGTATCGCCATTGGCGATGTCAGCGGCCACGGATTCGGCGCTGCTTTGGTGATGGCTGAAACCCGGGCGTATGTGCGATCCTATGCAACTTTGGAGTCGGACATGGGTGCTATTCTCAGCCGCGTCAATAATGCCCTTGTCACGGACCTCGACGGCGGACAGTACGTGACTTTGCTGTTGGCCCGCCTCGACCCGCGGAACCGCTTGGTCGAATACGCCAGTGCCGGGCATATACCGTGTTACTTACTGCGCCCTTCTGGAGAGATCGGGCACGTCATGGAGAGCACGGGTCCACCGTCAGGCCTCTTCGCCGGCAGTCAGTATTGCTCCAGTCCGGCTATTTCATTGGACTACGGTGAAACCCTCGTCTTGTTGACCGACGGGGTTACGGAGGCAGCCAACAACGACGAGGCTCAGTTTGGTGCGGACAAAGCTCTTGAGTTCATTAAAGGCCATCTGCAGAACAGCGCGGCTGAACTCGTCCGAGGCATCCACGAGACGGTGCGGGCCTTCACAGGCGGCGGGCCTCCGTCCGATGACATCACCTCGGTTATCTGCAAGGTCAGCCTGGCCGCCATGGAGGCATCGGCCTAAGGGCTCGCGCAAGAATTACTTGGCATTTTGGCGCGGGCGCCGGGTGGGCAGATGCGAGGCGCCGCGACGCAGGCGATGTCGGTGTACATCGTCGAGGAGCGGCAACGAAGCA
>Ga0315277_10000154_pt1 | contig 115750 bp, 105 predicted proteins | sample YL17G05_15_MG_FD_203695 | JGI IMG/M metagenome (GOLD analysis project Ga0315277, IMG submission 203695) | Sediment microbial communities from Yellowstone Lake, YNP, Wyoming, USA - YL17G05_15 | ecosystem: Environmental > Aquatic > Freshwater > Lake > Sediment | place: USA: Wyoming | collected...
ATTCTGTCTAGAAGTACATTCAGGTTACGCGGCAGCACATCGAGCAGGCTTACCAGATCCCATTGCTCAAGTTTTCTCCATGTCACCGGTGAGAGCAGGTCGCGCTGAGCTCTGAGCATCAAAATCTCTGTCTCTTCCTGCGTGAAACTTGCACCATCTTCAATCCAATCCAGCAAATGTCGGTTTTGTGGGCAGATTTTTTGGCAAGAGAGGCACCCGACCAGACAGTTATGCCACCCGGGATCAATCCAACTAGAAAAGGAAACATTGCCGGGCTTTTCGTTGTGGTATGTCAGGCACCTCTCAGCATGGAGAAGGAAGCGGTCAGGCTGGATGGCGCCAGCGGGACAATTATGCTGGCAGGCGTAACATTGACTGCAGGCCCCCATCATTTGGGGTTCCAGCCAGTTGTCATCTTGACAGGGAAAATCGGAGTAAAAAGTAACTAGCCGATAGAAGCTCCCCATCCCCTCGATATATGTGATGTTATTCCTCCCGTACGAAGCCATTCCGCTGCAAACTGCCAGGAGTTTGACCGGAAGAGTGGCCTGAACCACACGATATCCCTGCCGGCCTAAAATTATTCCCAGGAGATCCTCAAGTTGCTGATTGATTTGACTGGCATGCAAGTAAGTCGGAGGTACGATCGCATACATCGAACGTGATTTCCAAATAAAGGTAATCCGGGTCTGTGGTTGGGGAACGGCAATCACGATTATGGATTTGGCATCTGGTAGGCTTTCAGGAGTGTTGTAGTTAAATCCGCTTAGCCATTCCTGGTAAAACGTTTCGTCTAAGAGGCGGTTCCGATGAGGACCCTCAACCCCTTCTTTTAAGGCATGAAGGTGCTGGATTGATACGATCTGGCCCCGATACCCACAGTCTTTCAACTGAGCTAGGATTTCCTCCACCTTTCCCTGGAGGGTTGTTGATATTCGGATCTCCTTCATTCTCTGTGTCACCTCCTTTCGTGGTGGTTTATTTGGTTATCGGCATAGTAGATGTTGGGTATTCGGCAGATACCGTTCCATATCGCTTGAGCAGGTTGTATCCCAAAGCCATCATACGATGCCCAAGCCACAAGAGAGGTTGTGCGTATAAGGGAGGACGTTTTACCTGGATTCCCTTCGCAATCTTAATAAGACGGCTCTTTTCCGCCTCTTGCATCAATTCTTTATGATGCTCATTTTGGATCAGATACAGGATATACCAATTATATTGCCACATTATTTAACTCCTTAGAATTAAAGAGGGGGAGATCATCTATCTCATAGTGCCTAAGTATGTGAGCCCTGATATCAGGTGAGGTTTCAATGTTTGCCAGCCAGTTTTGGAGGATGGAATGAATGAAAAGATCAAGATACTCCTCTTCCTCTCCTTCCCCGTTAGTTTTACTGGAAACCAATCGTGACTTATGTTTGTATTTTCCCATGGTTAGAGTCCTTACCATCAAGCACACTTAAAACATCGCTGCTTGACGAAAGGCGTTCGAGATGATATAAATTCTTTGGGTCAAACGCGGGCAGCATGGATCGCGCCGTGGCTTCCCGCCGGAAGCGGAAGGGCGGTTCCTTTCCAGCCTATCGAGTTGGTGCAACAACCCGGTAGGCGCTCACGAGGCCCATTCCCACGGTCGGGCAGAAATGCCCGGCTTTTTTTTGATACAGTTAATTGCTTTTTTATGGTAGTGATCTTAACCTTCCTTTCGTTGTTTAGAGAAATGCACTTGCGCAATCTGGCGGCGCAGCAGGCGAAGCGCTCCATCGTCGAGATTGTCTACGTAAGGTCGAAACGGTTTCCCGCTCGGCCAAGTGCCTCGATGCTGGCGAAGAGCGAGGCGAGAAATATATATTTGATCGGATTCCCGGAACACCTGCTCTACCTTATCTGGCTGATCAATTCCCGCGGTGATAAACTGGGGATAAGTTGCCCCGACCCCGATCAATACACGTTCCATGGCTTCTGCGCCTTTTTGCTCCGCACAGATCAAACCGACGCGGGCACCATTCGGAAGACGGGCAATTTCAGCGAGAACATCTAGATAGTCTGGCTCGATCATTAATCCAAGCACTATTTGCTCTGGTCCAACCATTACCTGGATCTCGGCAACGTGGAAGAGGGTTGTAGCGATCAAATCGAACCGCTTGAAAAAATTGCGCTCTTTATTGCGCAAGTCTTCAACCAGATAAGTCTCTGGCTTGACTCCGGCGCCCTGTCGGATGGTATTGGCATAATATTCAAGATCAGCCTGGTTACACTCGATAAAAAGAAGCCAGACATCAGGATCTCCCAGCGGAAACAGCCTGGCGCGGGTGTAAGCGGTCTGGGCGAACTCCTCCGGTGAGATCCCCTTCGCCTTCGCTTTGATGATTGCTTCATCAATCAAGTCTAACAACGTCTCTTGTTGACCTTCAGGCTTGTGGGGTATATCAGCGGCGACGAAAGTCCCACGCCCCTGCTCAGACACCAGATAATCCTTCCTTTCCAATTCCTGGTAGGCCATACGGACAGTGTTGTAATTGATACGTAAAGCCAGGGCCAACTCACGCACCGTCGGCAGCTTCTTCCCAGGCTCCCAGGCGCCGCTCTCAATGTGATACTTCAGCTGTTCCATCAACTGATTGTGTATCGATATAGGTTCAGAGCGGTTGATTTGAATAGTATCCATAAGATATATTGATATAGTTCATTAATTCAATTTATTAGATTGTAACATGTTTTGCGTTTCTGTCAAGTATTTTTAGGAAGAGACTGTTGAAAAACAAAACATTAATTGACTAATTTAACAGACCTTAATATAATCAGGTAAACCTTAATCAGGAGCCCGACATGGAAAAAGAGAGATTTATAGAGACCGGCAGAAGTTCATTCTTTGGTGATTTCTATACGACCTAATTGTGCTCGAAGGTCATTTTTTACGGAAACTAAGGTAGGTCATACCTTTGATTGCAGGTGCTATCGCCGAAGGGTTTACTCTGGTTGGTCAGATCATCGGAGGCATTGCTGCTCTCACCATCACTCCGCAAGTGTTGGAGCAATACGGTTTCAGGGCTATTAATCTGGTTCGGGATACCAGCTATTGGGCTGCTGGTTTGGGAACAGCATTATGCTTTGGGTTGGTAGAGATCAGACTTTCTGCTCTGGTTGGTTGGCTGGTTATTTTGGTAAACCATCCCGGCTTGGTAACCCTCCCACCTAGCAATAACTGATCAAAGTAGGGGCGATGCACATCGTCCCTGTAAGGGATGCGTCGCCATTACTCCCGCCGGTTTAGCTGCGGGAGTATTATTTATCCTGTACAATAAGGCTTGATGACTCTAAATATTCCTGCTTCTGATGCCTTGGAAGCCCGGATTGGCTTGCTGCTCCAACAAAGCGGACTCAAACTCGCCGTAGCCGAATCATGCACAGGCGGTTTGGTCTGTGACCGAATCACGAATGTGCCCGGCTCATCCGCATATTTTGTCGGTGGAGTAGTGGCTTATGCCAATGAAGCCAAGCTGAAACTCCTGGGCATTCCTTGGGATACTTTGCAGTCTGACGGAGCGGTCGATCGCGAGACGGTTCTCGCCATGGCACGTGGTGTACGTTATGCACTGCAGGCGGACTTGGGTCTCTCGGTCAGCGGGATTGCCGGTCCTGCGGGTGGCATGCCTGGTAAACCGGTCGGTCTGACCTGGATTAGTCTTTCTGCTCCGGATGGTGAATGGGCGCGGGTGTTCATATGGGCTGGTGATCGCTTGCAGAATAAAGCCTCTTCAGCCCAGGCAGCTCTGCGCTTGCTCTATGATTATTTGCAGGGCGAACGGTCATTGGAAATGGACGACCGCGCCGGGAGAGGGGAATGACGCATGGAAAGGGTTGATCAACAGTTCTGGTGAGCCTAACTGGATGTGTGCTCCTAACCTGTGTATTTCGCAGGTTGTTTGAATAAACATGGATCTTATATGAGTGAACAGTTGGATGTGGTTGTCATCATCTCTGCCAACGCCGAGTGGCTCGCTGTAAAAGAAGTCCTGCCTGAGATTACCTTGCGAGCCTCTCCGTTTGGTGAGTGGTTTGTCTACCCATCCCCCGAGAGCCCCGTGATCTTCTTCCATGGCGGTTGGGGCAAGATTTCGGCTGCTGCTGCAGCACAGTACATCATCGATCGCTGGAAGCCTGGTCTCCTGATCAACCTCGGTACCTGTGGTGGGTTTTCAGGCTTTGTTGAATTGGGCACGGTTTTACTTGTGGATCGTACCCGCGTTTATGATATCCTCGAACAGATGGGTGATTCAGAAGCCGCCCTGGAGTACTATTCAACCGATTTAGACCTTGGTTGGTTACCCGAACCTTACCCTCATCCTGTCCAGCGCGCTGTCCTGGTCTCCGCTGACCGTGATTTGCTCACCCAGAATATTCCACATTTACATGAACGCTATGGGGCAGTCGCGGCTGATTGGGAATCGGGCGCCATTGCCTGGACTGCCACCCGCAATCATGTGCGTTGCCTGATCTTGCGTGCCGTCAGCGACCTGGTAGGTGGTACCGGTGGGGAAGCATACGGGAATCTCGAGTTATATCAAGCCCGTACTCGGGAGATCATGGAGCAGCTGCTCGAGCAATTACCCGATTGGTTGTCTTACATCAGAGCACAAATATGAATACAATTGGGACAATTCCGTTTGATATTGACTAAAAGATCATGTCATTGTTGACTGAGAGCCATTTCAAAATAATACACCATCAGGAATATATATTTGAGTCCCCTGCAAAAAAATTTGTCACCCTGAGCGAAGCGACCGCGAAGCGTGCCTGTGGCAAGGGTCTCCTCATTAATACTGATAAATATTTCTTATCCTTTTCGTAAGAGAACTAAGTTTTTACAGTGAAGCCAAATTTGGTAAACCGATATTCGCTTTGCTGTGTATCCTTGTATCTGAGGTTCCAGATATAACCAAAGGAGAATCCATGACCAGAACAAAGTTATCCTTTCTGTTCCTTGGCAAGGAAGATGATACTTATTGTTCCGCAGCATTGGATTTTTGCCGCCTGCATTCCAATAAAGTGACCTCCTGCCTGGGCAAGTGGGGTGACCCGTTACCGGATGACGTTGAGACCTGGCATGGTGATTACATCATCTCGTATTTGTCTCGTTGGGTGGTACCGGAGATTCTTCTCAAGCGGGCACGTAAGGCAGCCTTCAATTTCCACCCAGCTTCTCCGGAATATCCTGGTATCGGTTGCAATAACTTTGCTCTTTATGAAGATGCCAAAGAATTCGGCGTGACCTGTCACCACATGGCTCCCAGGGTGGATACAGGCAGCATTATCAAGGTTCTGCGTTTTCCGGTTTTCCCGGTTGATACCGTAGCCACTTTATTGGCACGAACATATGCTTATCAACTGGTCTTATTCTATGATATCGTCGCTGGGATTTTCAGTGGCAGGGAACTCCCTGTTTCTGAAGAAAACTGGACGCGCGAACCGTTCACCCGTGAGCAGTTCAACGATCTGATGAAGATCACCCCTGATATGAGCCGGGAAGAGATCGCCCGCCGTGTCCGTGCTACCAGTTTTGGCTCCTACCAGCCGAGTGTGGAGTTGGGAGGCTATTCGTTCGGTTTGAGAACCGGATAAACTGATAGCAGCGTTTTGTTCCTGGAAGGAATGCAGCCCATAATCCAGGAGGAATTTGGGCTGCATTGTCGCAAGAGTCCGTTATTTTCCTAGTCTAGCGCGTTCCTCTTCAATAATACATTCATCCAATTTCTTGAATAATGGTTGGGGCTCTTGAAGTCGTGTTCCGGGTTTGATATTGGACGGTTTCCATTGGATACCGGCTACTCCGGGTTTATAGCGTAGAACGGTATGTTCACCCAATTTATCCTTGATTGTCTCAGTGAACGTCGTTCCAAAGAGTGCCTCGTGATAACCCAGGAATTTATGCAGCCGTTCAGAAGTGAACGGCAGGAAAGGGGCGAACAGTACCTTGAGCGAGTCAATTGCCTTTATGGCGGTGAAAACTGACCTGGCTGCTTGTTCTTTGTCGCTCTTGATTTCGAACCATGGGGCAGACGTATCAAGGTATTTGTTGACTTCAGTTGACAGCCGCAAGGCTTCCTGCAGACCGGAGCGCAGGTGAACGGCGTCTAGCTCTTTTCCTACGGACTCGAAACCCGACTCGATGGTTTTGACCAGGTCCTTATCGGCTGGACGCAGCTCACCCGGATCAGGGATAATACCCTCCCAATGCTTGTATGTGAATGACAGCACTCGATTTACCAGGTTTCCCCAGTTGGCGACCAGTTCATTGTTGTTATGAGCCACGAACTCAGCCCAATCCCAATCGGAGTCGTGGTTCTCGGGCATGTTGATAGTAAGGTAATAACGGAGCGCGTCCGGGTCGTAGCGGGTCAGAGCATCGAGACCCCATACAGCCCAGTTGCGTGAGCCGCTGATTTTTTGTCCTTCCAGGTTCATGAACTGGTTGGCTGGTACGTCATATGGCAGGGTCAGCCGCTGGTTGCTTTCCTCGGCGAATATTTCCATGAACTGCTCGCCTGTCCCCATCAGTTGGGCCGGCCACATCGCCGTGTGGAAGAAGATATTGTCCTTGCCGATGAAGTAGAGGGCTTTTGCCTGGGGATTTGTCCACCAGTCTTTCCAGGCTTCGGGCGAGCCAGAGACTCTCGCCCACTCGATTGCCGCAGATAGATAGCCGATCACCGCCTCGAACCAGACGTACAGGCGCTTGTCATCCCAGCCCTCGACCGGGATCGGGATGCCCCAATCCAGATCGCGCGTGATTGGGCGAGGCTTGAGTCCCTCTGCTACGATCTTCCCCAGTGATTCTCCTATGACCGTATCGCGCCAGTAATCTTTGCGTGATTGCAGGAACGCTATTACATCCGGCTCGAGCTTGGATAGATCCAGGAAATAATGCTTGGTGTTTCTCAGCTCAGGTGTGGAGCCATCTGCTTTTGAACGTGGCTTGAGCAGCTTTTCCGGTTCGAGGACGTTGCCGCATTGGTCGCACTGGTCGGAGCGTGCGCCTGGGTCGCCGCAGATGTAGCAGGTGCCTTCAATGTACCGGTCAGGCAGGAACCGCTTGGCAGTTGGGGAGTACCACTGTGGACGGGTTTCGGTGTACAGAAATCCATTCTTTTGTAACGCCAGGAATATGCTCTGCGACACCTTGAAGTGGTTTTCGGTATGGGTCGTGGTGAACAGGTCGTAGTGTATCCCGAGTTGCTGGAACAGGTCGATGAAGCATTCGTGAAAACGTTTGTAAACTTCCTCTACCGGTATGCCTTCGGCGTCGGCGCGCAGCGTGACGGGTGTTCCGTGTGCATCCGTGCCGGACACCATGATGACCTTGTCACCTTTCAGACGGTGGTAGCGCGTGATGATGTCTCCCGGTAAATATGAGCCGGTTATATTGCCGACGTGGATCTCGGCGTTGGCATACGGCCAGGCGATGGCGATTAAGATATTTTCCGGCATGTTGGCCTCCATAGTTCCAATCATTAATATGTCCTTGCCTACCCCCATCGGGGGTGAAGCTATCTCATTGTACTTGTATGCACAGGGTTTCTTCGAGTGTTCTTTCTTCTCTTATAAAACCCCTATACTGTTGCGTATGTTCTCAAATAAAAGGGCTGTCCGCTTCCTGGACAGCCCGAAGAATTGAATAAGGTGTGAACTACACCAATGCCTCTTCCGCTGCCCGGACGCGGTTACACATGGCCATGGCTATGAACATCATTCGCATTCTGGACACAGGAGTGATCTGTGTGCTCATTCCTTGAAGTTTAAGCAGGTGAGGCACTTTTGTCAATGGGACTTTCCTTTTCATGCCCGTTCAAGAGCGCATGCTGGAAATTTCCCCATTCCGTTTAGGAATAATAGTTTGATAAGCAGGCTAAACTTCTTTCGCTGGTTTGCAAAATGGTCTGATCTGTAAATCAATTATAAGAAAAATAGTATCGGTAAACCGATGTGACGGGATTTCCTGACCATACCACGAATTTGACCGCACGCCTCCAGTTTTTCATAGTCTATAAATATTCCTTCAATTGCCTCGCCCGTCTCGGATGCCTCAAGCGGTGGAGTGCCTGCCCTTCGATCTGGCGGATACGCTCTCGCGTCAGACCAAATTTCTTTCCCACTTCTTCCAGGGTATAAGGTATGCCGTTATCCAATCCGAAGCGTAGGCGCAGGATGCGTGCCTCTCGCGGTGAGATTGTTCCCAGTACTTCTTCCAATTTTTCTCGCAGCATAGTCTCGTAGGCGCTTTGTAATGGTGTTGGGCTGAACTCGTCCTCGATGAACATCCCCAGCTCGGACTCTTCATCGTCCCCGACCGGGCTTTCCAGTGAGAGTGGCAGCCAGGAAACCATCAAGGTCCATTGCACCCTGCGAACTGGGAGCTCTACTGCCTTAGCGAGTTCTTCCACTGTAGGAGTACGCCCAAGTTTTTGTTCCAGGTCGTGGGTGGCTTTATAAAGCTGGCGGATACGGTCGATCATATGAACTGGTACTCGGATTGTGCGGGCTTGATCTGCTATTGCTCGTGTGATGGATTGTCTGATCCACCAGGTGGCATAGGTGGAGAAGCGGAAGCCGCGATGATAGTCGAATTTTTCAACGGCTTTCATCAATCCCAGGTTGCCCTCCTGGATTAGATCCAGGAATGCTACACCTCGACCCATATAGCGCTTTGCGATGCTGACAACCAGTCTTGTATTGGCTTTAATAAGGTGCTCACGTGCTAGTAAACCACCTTCTATGATCGACTCTATCTGGCGGTGTATGGATGAAGTTTTGCGACCATTTGATTTCAAGCATTCCAGCTTGGCCCGCCTGCCATCCTCGATCCGAATCGCCAGGTTGATTTCCTCCTCAAGGGAAAGAAGTGGAACGCGGGACATCTCTTTAAGATACAGGCCAACAGTATCATCACTCGAGATGGAATCAATTACACCTGTTTGTACTGGTTCGTAAGGTTGGTAATCGTCATCAGCAGAGCTGGACTCGGTTTCACCCTCGGATTCATATATATCGACACCTCGCTGACGTAATGCGAATAACAAAACGCTCATGCGCTCGGTATCCTGATCGGATTCCGGTATTACTTCAATCAGATCATCAGTGGTCAGGTAGCCTTGGATACCTGCCTTCTCCATCAGCATGTTAAGTGCTTCACTGTGTCGCTTTTGCCGCCCTGTTAGTGCCAATAAACCCTCCTCCACCTTGCTGGAAAAACCTGTGAATAAATGCCCGGATGTATTTGAAGTGTTTTGATTGGGAATGCTTTCGATTATTTGAATAATTAAAGAAGGGGATACCTGCTTTTTGTTTTCTACTCCAGTAGTTCTTTTAGAACTGAGAAGGGTGATTCTTCTGAACGTGATTGGTGACCACAGTCTCTGGCATTTAGATCTTCACCGCAAACAGAACATAGTCCCTTACAATCTGGTTTGCAGATGGGATTGATCGGTATTTCCAACATTGCATATTCACGGATGAGTGGCTGAATATCTATGTGTGTATCCTCGGGTAGGATCAATCCTGCATCTGTGATTGACTTTTGGTTGAAGGCATACAATTCTGACATGGTCCATTGAATGTTCTGGACGTATGATGAAAGACAGCGAACGCATTCTTGATTGAGTCGCGCTTTGAATTCCGCTCGGACGAACAATCCTTGTGGTGTGCGATCGATCGTAGCGGAGCCTGTGAAATGATGCAAATCCAGATCGTCTGAGATCTGGATTTTGGGGAAGTTAAAATCGAATTGGTGGCTGTAACCGACAGGTTGGTTGACAATGAAACCAACGTTAAGCCGAAAAGGTTGACGGGGAGTATTCACGAATACCCATGAATATCTTAATGGATAAAACATTCTAGCACATTTGAAATGCCGAGTCAAGTGCTTTTCGCATAACCATACATATTTTGTTATTCTCACTCTTGACGATCGATGTTTGCTTACACTCTGCTTATGTTTTCCGTTGGTTCACCAGGTAGATTCCGCTGAGTACCAGACTGCCTCCTATGACTTGGTTCATGCTCACTGCTTCACCCAGTATAAGCAATCCCAGGATGGCTGTCACAACAACCTGACCCAGCAGGCTGACTGAGACATGTGCGGCACGCAGGTGACCAAGGGCATAATTGATTGCCAGCCAACCGCCCAATTGGGAAACCAATCCTAGTCCTAACAGAGCCAGCCAGGTTTTGGTTTCAAAACCGTATAGCGCTGCACCGGCAATCAGGTTCAAGGGAAATAGTATGATTACTGCCGTGGTCATGGATAGAGCATTGAATGTCAATGTATCCACATGGATGCGAGCCTTCTGGGTCGTTAACAGATAGGCGGCATAAAAAACGCTGGCTCCGATGGCTAACATATCTCCTGAATTCCAGCGCAGTTCTCGCCACGCATCACTACCGATTATTACTGCCATCCCGGTTATGGATAGTGTTAATCCCAGCCAGTATTTGCCTGGTAATTGTTCGCGAAAAAGAAGGAGAGCTCCCAAACCGACCCAGAGCGGAGCGTTGTTGGCTAGCAGCGTCGCTGTCGCAGCCGAAGTTAGAAGTAGACCGGAATTCCACAATACCAGATCGAGGGCAAAGAAAAGGCCGCCCAGGGCGATCAAACGCATATCCTTCCAAGCCGGTATCCTGGATTGCTTTGCTAGTCGCCATGGTACAAGGATGATACTGGCTATAAGCACACGGTAAAAAGCGGATACTATACCTGGCACATTAGCGGATTTAACGAATATCGCTGATGTGCCTATGCAAATCACCCCTGCAGCCAGTGAGAGATAGGTCAGCAGAGGTGAGGATGGTTTTTCTTGTTCTATCATGCCATTTTAGTCGGGTAGGTTATGTTCTTCGATGCACAATATACCTTGCCAGCTCTTCCAGTGCCGCACGCTCTACTCCGGCTTTGAAAGGTAAAAGCACTTGCAGTCCCCGTTCTACGAATTGATTGGCTTCGTTGATCGATTTCTGGATGGAATCGCTGCCTTGAATGGATATGACTAGGTTCTTCATTTTTTCTTCATCAATGGAACCTCCCTCTTTGGCGAGATTCCGCACTTCCGGATCGTCTGGATGGGATTCAATATAGTACAACGTGGGCAGGGTGATGAGCCCCTGCAAGAGGTCTGAGCCGACTGGTTTGCCTACAGTGGTTTGTTCACCGGTGAAATCCAGGATGTCATCTACGATCTGGAATGCCATACCGATCTCGTAACCGAACTCGCGCATAGCGCTAACGGTTTTGTCATCCACGGGGCTTATCATCGCTGCCGCCCGTGCAGACATCTCGAACAGGGAAGCGGTCTTTGCATATATACGTTGGTAATAATCCTCACGCTTGATCAACCCACGGCTGCTGAACATCTGTGTCAGTTCACCGTTTACGATGGTTGCCAGGGTCTCGGCGAACATGCGCATTAAGGGCAGGCAATCAGATTCGGCGGCTAGCTTGGCAGCCTTCGCGAATAGGAAATCTCCGGTCAGAACTGTCGCAGCTGGAGCCCAGCGGGAATTTAACGTTGGGGTACCGCGCCGTAGCAAGGCACCGTCAATGAGATCATCATGCACCAGCGTGGCAGTGTGAAGCATCTCAATTGCTGCACCCAATGTGATTAGCTTATCGCGGTCTGCCCCCAGCAAATTACCGATAAGTAATCCCAGGGTCGGGCGGATTCTCTTTCCGCCTGAAGATAGTAAATTCCGCAGCGCCGCCTGCATATCAGGATGGCAGTCCTCTGCTTGGGCGCGCATGCGTTCTTCAACTTCTTGAATTGAAGTTTGAACAGGAGTGAAGAAGGTTAGGGTACTCAAATCCGATGCTCACCATAAAAATAATCGTGCCGCGTTATCGGTTGTGATCTTTGCCACCGTTGCCACGTTTTGTCCGTGAAGTTGAGCGATTTTCTCCACAACCAGGCGCACATATGCTGGTTCGTTGCGTTTGCCGCGATGTGGATGTGGTGCCAGGAATGGAGCGTCGGTTTCTATAAGCAAACGGTTGCAGGGCAGCGCGGCAACTATTTTCTGTCGTTCCACTGCATTTTGAAAGGTTACAGACCCGGTTACTCCAATAAAGAAGCCAAGTTCGATGGCTTTCAATGCTGTTTGATGGGATCCGCTGAATGAGTGTAACACACCTGGATGTTCTTGAAGCGGATTCTTTGTTGATCTCAAGCCGGCAACCCAGTCTTCCAGAATGATGACCAGGTCCTCAGCGCATTTTTCTTGTATTGCATCCTTGGCTTCACGCATATGTATAATGACAGGCAGATTTAGTTCAGCAGCCAGGTGGAGTTGTTTCTTGAACACCTCTTGCTGAATATGGTATGGGGCGTGGTTCCAGTAGTAATCGAGACCTATCTCACCAAGCGCAATTACTTTTTTATTTGCAGCCATTTTACGTAGGCTGTCGGAAGTAATATCCTCCCAGGTCAGGGCTTCATTGGGATGGATACCTGCAGCCGCGAAAATACTGGAGTGTTTCTCGGCTAGATTAACGGCTGTCTCGCTCGATGACACTGTTAATCCTGGGATCAGAATGTGGGTTAACCCCGCTTCCAATGCCCGGCTGATGACCGCCTCTCGATCACTATCGAATTTATTAATGTCCAGGTGACAGTGTGTGTCGGTTAGTTCCACGATCTTAAATACTACTTAGATACGAACGAAGGAAACAGTATAGCTTCTAGAGTGATCTTAAGACCTTTCACTTTGCGCATGATAGGTGATTCTTCAAATGACCCCAGCCACTTTCAGGCCGTCCTGGAGGATGGATTGTACCTTATCGCCATGAGTGGTCTCGCAGTAAACCCGTACGATAGGTTCGGTGCCGCTGAAGCGGATCAGCATCCAGCCGTTGTCTTCAAGCTTGAATTGATAGCCATCCATTGTCACCAGTTCTATGACTTTCAACCCGCCAATAGAGACCGGATTGGCTTTCAATATGGCTTCCTCTCGGCTTTTTCGGTCACCCTTGAAGGGTGTATCGATGCGGTCATAGTAGAATGTCCCGCCGACTTTTTCGAAAAGCAGTTCGAGTAATTGGGAAGGCTTTTTTCCGGTCTTGACCATGAAATCAAGGATGTAAAGCCCTGCCAGAATACCGTCTCGCTCAGGGACGTTCCCGCGGAAAGCATAACCGCCGCTTTCCTCACCTCCGATCAAGGCATTAGTTTCGAGCATTTTGGGAGCCACATACTTAAAACCAACTCCCGTTTCATGAACAGGGACATCGTAGATTTTGCCCAGTATATTGAGCATCGTGGTTGTTGAGAGTGTCTTGACTATTGGACCGCGCAATCCGCGGATTTCCAACAGGTAGTAAGCCAGCAGACCAAAGACGCGCAACTGGTTGATGAATTTCCCGTGTTCGTCGCCCAATCCGACGCGGTCTGCGTCTCCGTCAGTGATCAGCAAGACATCAGCTTTGTGATCCAGTGTGGCTTGCAGACCGGGGTTGATATTGGGTGGAATGGGTTCGGGACGCTTCATCTCAGGAAAGGAAGGGTTGCGGGTATTGTGGATTTCGATAACGCGTGTCTTCCCCCCTCCCAGCAAATTGGAGAACCAGCCTGCCCCGTTACCCCACATCGCATCGACCACGATGGTCAATCCGGCTTTTTTGATGTGTTCAAGGTCGATCAGTTCTATAATATGAGCGATATAGCCAGGGGCTGCGTCGAACTTGATGATACGTCCGGCTTTCTCACCTTCGCTGTAAGTGATACGCTTTACACCGTTGATATCACCAGGGATGTGTGATTCGATCTCATTCAATCCAGCAGGATCGATCGCACCGCCGTGCTCATCGCGAACTTTGAATCCATTGTCGGTGGCTGGATTATGCGAGGCGGTTATGTTGACGGCGCCCGCTGCCTTTTTGGCAACGACCGCATATGAAATAACTGGTGTGGGAGTGGCTCCATCGGTTAGGTAAACATGAAGATCATTGCCTGCCAGCACTTCGGCTGCGGCTGCCGCGAAGTTTTCCGATGAGAATCGCTTGTCGTATCCGACCACTACCCAGGAATCTTTTTTGCCATGGGAAATTAAATATGATGCAAAACCCTGGGCACAACGGCGGACACTATCGTAGGTGTAGTCCTCAGCGATAACCCCGCGCCACCCATCCGTGCCGAATATGATGGTACTGGCCATGATTGCTCCCAAAATAATGAACTATGCCGGTAAGTATTATATCAGATGGTAATGATGCTGAAAAAGCCAGAAATCCTTATTGGAAGGGTAAAATGGGGAATAAAAAGAATGATCGTTCGTCTTTATGCCTGCATGCTATAATCACTCAATCCTATCTTTATTGTAGAAATCATAAAAAATGGATGGACATATATACCTCGATTATGCCGCAACCACACCCATAGACCAACGGGTGTGGGAAGTAATGCAACCGTACTTTATGGATGTTTTTGGTAACCCCTCGTCCATTCATCGCTTTGGACAGCAGGCTGAGGCGGCTGTCAGTTCTGCTAGGGAAACTGTTGCAGCTGTGTTGAACTGCCGGGTTGATGAGGTTGTCTTTACCTCCTGCGGTTCCGAATCAGATAACCTTGCCCTGCGTGGTGTTGCTTTAACTATGCGTGAAAAAAGGGGTGCCTCCAGGATTATTACCAGCCGGGCTGAACATCATGCCGTCAGCCAGACCGTCGAACAGTTGGTTGGGCATTATGGTTTCAAGGTCGATTGGCTGGATGTCGATGAATATGGCATGGTCACGCCAGCAGTGGTTGAAAGGCTAATATCCAAGGATACGGCCATCGTCTCTGTAATGTACGCCAATAATGAGATCGGCACGATCAATCCGATCCGGGAGATTGCCCGGGTTTGTCACAGTCATGGTGTCCTTTTCCACACGGACGCTGTTCAGGCGGCAGCTTACCTCCCGGTGGATGTAGAAGATCTTGGTGTGGATCTTCTCTCGCTGGGTGGTCATAAGTTTTACGGACCGAAGGGAGTTGGGGCATTATATGTCCGTCTAGGTACGAACTTGTATCCTTCCCAGACTGGTGGCGGGCAGGAGTCTGGTCTGCGTGCGGGGACTGAAAATGTGCCATACATAGTCGGATTCGCCCAGGCACTGCATCTGGTTGAAAAAGAGCGCTTCAGCCATATTGCTCATGTCGAACCCCTTCGTAACAGGGTGATTGGTTCTGTACTCGAAGAAATTCCCCAATCCCGTTTGACCGGTCACCCAACATCCCGCTTGCCTAATCATGCCTCGTTCGTGTTTAAGGATGTGGATGGAAACCTGCTCCTGACCATGTTGGATGCGGCTGGTTTCGCCTGCTCATCCGGCTCTGCCTGTAAGACTGGTAATCCAGAGCCATCTGAAGTGATGACCTTACTCGGTTTGCCACCCGAATGGGGTCTTGGTTCCCTCCGTGTTACTCTGGGGGTAACTACGACAATCGCACAGGTGGAGGCATTCATTAAAGTGCTGCCTGGATTGGTTGAAAAATCGCGTAAATTATTCCATAAATGAACACGGATAGAATTGTTGGTGGCGAATATTACGCTGTCTGTGATTGAAAGTCGTGTATTGGTGGAACTGAAAGCAGTATCGATATTGGAGCAAGCCTATATAGGTAAAACCCTGAATTATCTTCGTGTCCCGGAGCTGGCAGTCTGTTTCCTGACCAATTTTGGGACGATCAAGGTACAAATCAAAGGCTTTCTCTCATCTGTTCACTGGATATCATCATTGTCTTTTAATACCGTTTATCAACTCTCAAACTGTTTATCTGTGTCTATTTGTGGTGAATTGTGACGAAAGTTGTCGTCGCTATGTCAGGTGGTGTGGATAGTTCCGTGGCAGCGGCATTGCTAAAAAAGCAGGGATACGAGGTCATCGGTGTAATGCTTCGTCTTTGGTCAGAACCTGGCAAGGAAGATTCCAATCGTTGCTGTACTCCCGATTCCATGGCGATGGCGCGTCGTGTGGCAGCCAGGCTCGACATACCATTTTATGTTGTTGATGCAAAAGAGATTTTTCGTTCAACAGTTGTCCAATTTTTGCTTGATGGATATGCACAGAGTCTGACACCCAACCCCTGTCTGGTCTGCAATCGTATGATCCGTTGGGAGTTCCTTCTTAACCACGCCCTGACCTTGGGTGCGGACTTCATGGCAACTGGGCATTATGTTCGGATGCGCACCACCGCTGGTGGGCGCTGGCAATTACTTCGTGCGATTGATCCCAACAAAGACCAGTCTTATGTGCTCTATTTTCTGACTCAGGAAAAATTAAAGAGTACTTTGTTCCCGATCGGGGAATACTCAAAAAACCAGATCCGTAGTTTGGCTTCGGATTTTGACCTGCCGGTCGCCACCCGCGCTGACAGCCAGGATTTGTGTTTTTTATCTGGTGGGGATTATCGTGAATTTCTCAAGCGGTTTGCTCCCCGCATCGCCCAATCAGGGCAGGTCGTCAACCGCCAAGGGAAAGTGCTTGCCTCGCATCAAGGACTGCCTTTTTATACTGTTGGTCAGCGCAAAGGACTGGGTATTGTCGCCCCCCAACCTCTTTATGTGCTCGCGAAAGATATCACTTCAAATACCCTTATTGTTGGTACTGAAGATGAACGTGGGCGGTCTGAGTTGAAAGTTGGTCAGGTCAACTGGCTGGGTTGTGAACCTCCCTTGACCCCAATTCGTGTAAAGGTTAAGATTCGCTACACCTCTCAACCGGCATGGGCTGAGATTTCATCTGTTGGTGAATTTGTTACTATCAGGTTTGAGAATGCCCAGCGTGACATCACACCAGGTCAGGCAGCAGTTTTTTACGATGATGACGTCCTTCTCGGTGGTGGTATCATTGTGTAATATATTCACACAACCGGATTGTATCTCCTTTCGGATTTCGGAAGTAACGTGACTTTTCCATCATTTTTTCTTGGTTTGTTGATATCCACACTTTATGGTGCCCTGTTCCATCTCATTCGGGGTGGTGGTCTGGGTCGCTTGCTTTTCTACCTGATCCTGGCTTGGATTGGCTTTTGGGGTGGGCATTTGTTGGCTGGTTGGTTGGGGTGGTCATTTGGTATGCTCGGTCCTTTAAATCTTGGTTTGGCAACCATCCTCAGCCTGATCGTCTTGGTTGTCGGGTACTGGTTAAGTCTGATCGAAGTGGATAGAACACGGGAATAACAAAAAAATCCCCTCACCAGAGTGGGGGGATTTTTATGGATGGGGATGGGATTATACTGGTCTTACATCAGCCGCCTGTAAGCCTTTTGGGCCTTGTTCAACCGAGAATTCGACCTGCTGTCCTTCATGCAGGCTGCGATATCCTTCCATGGTGATGGCAGAAAAGTGGACAAAGACATCTGGGCCGTCTTCCCTCTCGATGAAGCCGAAGCCCTTGCTGGCATTGAACCACTTGACTGTGCCGGTAACGCGTTCGTTCATTTTCTTTCTTCTCCTGAAAATATAAAAAAGGATACATTGTGTTCGGTATTCTTGTGGTCGTGGTTCGACAGCTATGTCTGGTGAAATACCACCGGCCTGAATAGGTTCTTCGTTCAGGCCGTTTTTTACGAGTCCATCAAGAATACTTCTGCCACATTACATAAAAAGTTTATCAGGGATGATTATGTTCGTCAAGTGCTTCGTGGTAAGATAAAGCATGCCTTGGAACCTCAAAAATACCCATACACAGGCCGGTGACATGGCTCAATTGGTTGGCTTGCGTCATAAAAACTTCATTATTAACCTCGTTCCAGGTGCGGATATACATACCCATCGCGGCATCCTTAAGCATGATGACTTGATTGGTTTACCTTGGGGAACCCAAGTCTTTAGCCATCTGGGTAGCCCCTTTTTTCTTCTTCAGCCAGCTCTGGCTGACCTTCTGATCGACCTGCCGCGCAATACTCAGATTCTGTACCCAAAGGATATCGGTTTTATTCTGGTCACGATGGGGATCGGGAGTGGACAGCACGTGCTGGAGGCGGGCACAGGTTCTGGCTCGATGACCATTGCCCTCGCTTATGCGGTTGGTCCCCAGGGAAAAGTTACCTCTTACGAGCAGCGCCCAGAGATGCAAAAATTGGCACACAGGAATTTGGAACGCGTGGGTTTAATGGATCGCGTTGAATTCAAACTTGGTGATATCGCCGATGGATTTGTTGAAACCAATGTCGATGCCTTTTTCTTGGATGTGGCAAATCCTTATGATTATATTTCCCAGGTTCGCGCAGCTTTGAAACCAGGTGGATTCTTCTGCAGCATTGTTCCTACCTTCAACCAGGTTGAGCTTCTACTGGGATCCCTGCGGCGGTATCGCTTTGCCTTCGTCGAGGTCTGCGAGATTCTTCTGCGGTACTACAAACCTGAACCATCACGCCTGCGTCCAACTGACAGGATGGTGGCCCATACAGGTTACCTGATTTTTGGTCGTCGCATTGAACCCAGTCAGGATGAACGCGCTATTGAACTTCTCGATGAACATCTTGGTTTAGATCATCAGGCTGAATAGAATTTCAATGAGATTGGATCCTTACCTCATTAATAATATATAAAAAAATAAAATTTGTACCATAATATAAATGGAGGTCATATGTTCCGACGTGGATTTCGCCCTCTCCGACCGTTCCGTAAGGGTCTGGGTTCCAACGCTTCGCAAAATGTGCGGAGAGCGAATGCTTTGATGGCAAAAGGCAAATATTTGGCTGCTGCCGGTCTCTTTGAGGAGATAGCCCGCATTAATGAATCTCGTGTTGGCAGAGCCCCCTTCATGCACCTGCGGGCTGGTGAGGTTTTATCATTAGCCGGCGAGCTCGATCAAGGTCTCGACCAGTTCAAGCTTGGTATGTCTCAGCTGGCTGAGGTTGAAAAGTGGCAGCCTCTGAATAATGCTAGTCAGCGTTTCATCAGTGAACTTAGGAAAGCTGGTCATCCACAGGAAGCGCAGGAGATTGCAGACTACCTTAAACAGACTCAAACAGCGATGCCTGAGGGATCGCTCGAAACCACTCCCAACCAGGCTGTTCTGCCTGTCAAGTGTCCGGGTTGTGGTGCCTCGGTCCGCCCGGATGAGGTCAAGTGGTTGGACGATGTGACCGCAGAGTGCAGCTATTGTGGTAGTACCTTGCGTGCTGAGACTTAATCGGCGTGTCAGATCTGTTGGCTAAACTTCATTATTATTAATGGGAATGCCGCCTGAATTATCTGAACAAGAGATCTCCCTTTTTTTGCTTAAAGCGCTCCATCCTGGTTCTGCCTCGAGTACCGATGGATTTACTTCTCTGGCTCATCCTCAATCCGGTGTGTCCCTCAAATGCGCCGCGGTCTTGATGCCTCTGCTCTGGCAGGTAGGGAAATGGCACCTTCTATTTACTCGCCGTACAGATTTGGTCGAAAGTCACAAGGGACAGGTTTCTTTCCCTGGAGGAGAATGTGATGATCAAGAAGCCACCGCTGAGGAGACTGCCCTACGCGAGGCTCATGAGGAGATAGGCTTACGACCATCTGATGTCCGGATCATCGGTCGTTTGAACGATATCGTAACCATTACCCATTATCGTGTTACTCCAGTAGTGGGTGTCATTCCTTGTTCATATCATTTTCAGCTGTCAGAACACGAAGTCAGCCGGGTTTTCACTATTCCCATGGACTGGTTGGCACAGCGGGAGAATTGGGATGAGCGTTTTTTGGATTTGGATGGTCTCCCTCAAGCCTGGCCGGTCATCATGTATCACCCGTATGATGGTGAGATTTTATGGGGTGCCAGTGCGCGTATGACCCACACATTCTTGCGGGTTTTAGGTTTGATCGCCGAATAGTATGATCCTGCTTTTCTACATCTCTCCATGTCGGAAAGGTCATGATTGTCCCGACTTGTAGTCAATCATTTCTCTGAATATATCTGGACTCGTCTTTAAATACCGGCCTTATTCTCCATATGGTTAAATAAAAAACAGCGGTGCATGTCATTTGCACCGCTGTTCAGCTTTATTCTTGCTGAGGTAGGGATTACTTTGTTTCGCCCTCTTCCCCCTCCTCCATTTCCTCTTCTTCTTTCTTGCCGCGTTCGATCACTTCCGGTTCTACCACCTCGACCTCTTCAGGTACAACTTCTTCTTCGACTTCTTCAACCCTCGGGGCGGTTGCATGGACGATGATCTCATCGGGATCATCTATTATTACCACCTCGTCTGGGACAACGACGTCGCGTACATGGACACCGTCACCAATTTTTACCAGGTTGGAGATATCCACCATGATCCGTTCAGGCAGATCAGCCGGAAGTCCTTCAACCTCCAGCTCTGTCAGGCTGGTGACGATGATCGCACTGTAATCCGTGACTGCCGGAGCTGTTCCGGTAAACTCGATGCGTACTTGCGACCGGATCTTCTCGGTCAGTGAGACGACTTGAAAATCAACATGCAGCAGCCGATTCTTGATGAAATCTCGTTGTTTCTCCCGTACCAGTGTCGGGTATTGCTTTCCATCTAGATCGATTGTGACGATGCTGGATGATGATAACCGTCCTAGGAGCTTGGTCACCTCATGGGTGTCCAGCGTGATCGGGGTTGACTCAACTTGGTATCCGAACATCACCGCAGGTAATTTCCCTGCCCGCCGTAATGCATTGACCTGTTTACCGATCACTTCACGTTTTATTGCTTTTATGATAACTTTCTCCACTTTATCCATCCTCGAGCGCCTCTCACCTCGCGCAGGTATTCCGGAGAGATTATTTTATGCCTCTCCATGTGATGATGCCAGCATCACCCTCCCCTGGAGAGGGGAAGATGTGAGGCAGGATCTTCTTTATCTTGTGCGGGTTACCTTCGCTCTACTATAAGATTTTCCCTGGATAAACCAGGGGTGTTCACCAGGCTCGTTTGTGAACTTGCCTGTTTGCCATCAATATTATACCTGTGTGTTTACCTATATCGGTCTCTGACTGGATTTCACCACCGATCTATATAACCATTTGGATATCGCCATTCAAATTTCTGGCGTGATGGACCAGATTCAGTTCGTTTTATCTTGATATCACAACTGGTTGGAACGCTGGTGGTAATGTCTTTGATCGTTTACATAAATTGATTTATTGATAGGTATCCTTTTCTCCAGGTTTGCCAAATTTCGCATTGCGTTTGGTTGGCATAAAACGCGCCTCCCTTAGGAGGCGTTTTAGCACCGGAGGCAAATTGTAGCCCCCATGCGGTGTTCCGTCAAGGCATCGGGTATGATGGAGTGTTACCTTTCCCTTGTCTGGGAACATTGCTCAATGAGTGGATATAAAAATCTAATGGATCTGACAATTAATGGTCTAAATGAAAGTAACATGGATTATTCGTGAATTTTGAATCAAAGCTTTGAAGATGTGAGAAAAATCACAAAAATGTTGACAAGTTCTAACAAATATCATAAAATGGTTTCAAGACAATACATCGCTGATAACATATTTGCCTTTCTTCGTTGTCCTGCATCTCACGAGGTGAGGGAATGGGACAGTCGGTAAGGATTATTTATCATAACCTGTGCGCAGGCAAGATCGAGAGCCGGGCTTCCGGTGTTTTCTTGCTCTGCGCACTTTGATTTTTTTGGAGGAGGTGAATGGGGATAAGAAATAACCTGCATGGTCTTTCATATCCGACCAGTTCGGTCGAAGTTATATCGATGTCCTCTTACTTAAATGGACCAAGGAGAAAGTACATGTTGATAATTCGCGTAAATATGACGGATCAAAAATATACTATGGCGCCGGTACCAGCATCCTATGCACATCTGGCTGGGCGGGCGATGACTTCTAACCTCATCGCTGATGAAGTCCCACCGTTGTGCCACCCCCTGGGACCGAATAACAAGCTGGTCTTCTCACCCGGTATTGTTACAGGCACACCTGCTCCGACCTCAGCCCGCATCTCAGTTGGTGGCAAGTCCCCTCTCACTGGTGGTATCAAAGAGTCGAACGCTGGTTCTTCATGGGGGTCGGACCTTGCAGATATGCAGATTAGGGCTTTGGTTCTGGAAGGAAAGCCTGAAAAGAAAGGAAAATTCTGGGGACTATATATTACTTGGGACAAATCTGCCGCTAAACCCACGCTGGAATTCTTCGATGCTGACGAGTATGTAGGTAAACCACTCCCCGAAGTGTTCCCAATGCTTTATAAGCGCTTTGGGGATAAGATTTCTATCAGCGGTATCGGTGTGGCTGGTGAGCATGGCTATGCCAACTCAGGTGTCGTATTTAATGACCAGGCAAAACGTGCCTCCCGCTATGCTGGTCGTGGCGGTTTGGGATCTGTGCTGGGTAGTAAGGGAGTGAAATTCATCATCTTGGACCGTAAGGATGCTCCGGGGGTAGGGATTGTAGATAAACCTCTATTTGAAGAGGGGCGTAAGAAGATGACCGATGCTCTCCGCACCCATGATATTACCAAGCCCAAAGGCGCCCTAAATACATATGGGACCGCTGTCCTGATTAATATCTTGAGTGAGGCAGGTGGTCTGCCCACGCGCAACTTCTCCAATGGACGCTTTGATGGCGCAGCAAAGATCGCTGGTGAGGCGATATTCGAAGGCAACAAGCAGCGCTTGGGAAAGGAACTTTACAATCATGCCTGTAGCCCTGGCTGCATCATCCAGTGCTCGAATACCTGGTATAAGGCGGATGGCAGTGAGCATACCTCCTGCGTTGAATATGAATCCGACTGGGCTCTGGGAGCTGACTGCGGTATCGATAACCTGGATGACATCGCTGAGATGATCAAGTTGTGTAACGGTTTTGGTCTTGATACGATTGAGACCGGCACAACGATCGCCGTAGCCATGGAGGCAGGGATTATTCCATTCGGTGATGGGAAAGGTGCCATCAACTTGATCCATGAGATGGGCAAGGGCACTCCACTTGGTCGTATCCTTGGAAGCGGAACAGAAGTTACGGGCAGGGTTTATGGGATGACACGAATTCCTACGGTTAAGGGTCAATCAATGCCAGCCTATGATCCACGTGCCGTCAAGGGAATTGGCATCACCTATGCAACTAGTACCATGGGTGCTGATCACACTGCCGGCTATACCATCGCACCGGAGATCCTCGGTGTGAGTGGCAAGCAGGACCCCCTGAGCAATGAAGGGAAAGCCGCCCTCAGTCGAGGCTTTCAGACTGCTACGGCTTTTATCGACTCAACCGGTCATTGTCTGTTCATTGCCTTTGCCATCCTGGATATCGCCGCGGGTTACCAGGGTATGATTGACGAGTGCAACGGTGTACTCGGTACAAAATGGACAGCTGATGATGTTGCAGCCTATGGCGCTGCGGTCCTCAAGAAGGAGCGTGCTTTCAATGAAGCTGCCGGTATCAGCATGGTAGCCGATCGCGTACCTGAGTTCATGAAGGTTGAGCCTCTCCCGCCTCATAATCAGGTCTTCGATATCCCTGATCAGACGTTGGACTCGGTCTACAAGGAACTCTAAACTTTACAACCCTTGTGGTTATGCGGACAGGGTAAAAATGCCCTGTCCGCTGCTCAGGATTTTTTTCAATAATATCTTTCTCGTTGCCAGTTGGGTTATAAGGGAAAATGATTATAGGACGAGATATTAATCCTTGATATCCCTTTATTGGTAAAGAGTATGCCTGAAATCTCAATGAATAAGAACAAGGGGGTTATCCTGCCTGAGGATTTCCTTCAACGACGGCGTCTTCCCTTGGATATGAAGTACTGGTTGGATGAGCGTGATGGTGACCTGATCCTTCACCCCTGCCTGCCAGATATCCATAAACTCTATATAGAGGTCACAACTGACTGTAACCTTCGCTGTCGCACCTGCGTCCGTAATGTCTGGGATGACCCAAAAGCAGAAATGCCCTTGGATAAGTTCCACGATCTGGTTGCTGGTTTGAATGACCTTCCAGACTTGAAGCGTGTCATTTTCACCAGCTTTGGTGAACCCCTGACCCATCCGTACTTACTGGATATGGTTGAAGCGGTCCGTAGCCGTGATTTGGCTGTAACGATTGGCACCAATGGTTTGCTGCTTGGTCCCAGCATGGCTCGCGAACTGGTCAGATTGGGCGTGGATCGGGTGATGGTATCGATTGACGGTGGCAAGCCTGAAACATATACCGAAGTCCGTGGAGCAATGCTTGCTCAGGTCGTGGAAAATATCCGCCATCTTAATGAGATGAAACACCAGCTCGGCTCCCTCTTTCCTGCTGTGGGGATTGAGTTCGTCGCTTTGCGTAGTAATATAGACGAGCTGGGCGATCTTGCCAAACTGGCAGCCGGCTTGAATGTCTCCCGTATCCTGGTCAGTAATGTCCTTGCATATACCGAGGAGATGCGCTCTGAGATACTTTATGGTCATCAGCCCATTCCACCGTATAAAACAAGCAGCTGGGCGTTGAAGGCTGGTGCCTGGGTGATGTGGGCTTTGCAGGAACTTCCGCGCATGCACTGGGGTGCGGAACGCCATTGTCGTTTTGTACACGACCACGCCGTTGTGGTCGGCTGGGATGGCGGGGTTTCGCCGTGCTATGCTCTTTCGCATAATTACTCCTATCATGCGATTGACGGCCGTAAGAAACGAGTCTGCCGTTACCTGTTTGGAAATGTGGACTCCCGATCGCTGGCTGAGATCTGGATGTCCGAGGACTATGTCCGTTTTCGAAGCCAGGTAAAGGCTTTCTATTTCCCCTCCTGCCCGGATTGTGACCTGCGGGATTCCTGCGACCTGCGTGAGCAGAATAAAGGTTGTTGGGGTTGGGATCCATCCTGTGCTGATTGTTTGTGGGCTCAGGATATAATTCGTTGTCCTTGACAGTTAAGCAGTGAGTGGATGGTTATGCTTGTTCATGTGAAGCTCTTCGCTACCCTGGCTCGCTTTTCTGGTGGTGTGCCTGCAGGTACTTTCTTTGACGTGGAAATACCCGAAGGCTCTGTTCTGGAGGATTTGGTGAACCAGTTGGGAATTCCTCCTGAGGAGACCAGGATTGCTTTCGTGAATGGAGTTATCCAATCAATGGATTGGACGCTCAAAACGGGAGACGAGATTGGAATTTTCCCGCCGATTGGTGGAGGTTAAAATGACAGATATGATCGTGGATGCATGGCTCTACGGAGAGCTTGCTCGTTATGGAGGCTCGGCTGACCAGGGGAGTCATGCAAATTTACAGGTTAACCTGCCTTCCGGCAGTACGGTTGCTGACCTGTTGGCTCACATGCAGATGCCGACCGAGTTGCGCGGCATCACCTTCATTAACGGCAATCTCAGCGCCATGCCTGGTCTCCAGCCAGACCTGGATCACCCGCTGCAGAATGGTGATCGGGTGGCTTTCTTTCACCTGCAAAGTATGTGGCCCTTTCAATATCGCACCGGTGTCCCCATGATTGGGGAGATGTCTGCTGCGATGGGTTCCAGCAAGGATAAGGGTTTGCACCACACCTATAGCGACGATTGACAGTATAAATATCCCCTCTTTCCAACTTGGTTTTCTCCATACCATTAATATTTAATCCCGAAGGCGAAACCGTTTCGCCTTCGGGAAATTGTGATTAAGCGTTCACGACATATCTGTCGATCTTTTTAGGTTGGGAGAAGATGAAATGACCGTAGTGGAATTTTGGACCGAGCAGCTCTTTCCGCAGGGTGGAGACATCCGATTTCTCACGAATAAGGGTCTGATAAACTCCCGCCCTCTCGATCGTACCGACCAGGATCAGGCCGGTTAAACGGTTCCCTCTGAAGACGAGCTTGCGGTAATTCATTCCATGCCGTTCGCTGAAGACTTCAACCCCATTTCCTGATTTTGCATGGATCTCACCGACCGATATTACCGGTAATCCGCCAAGTTCCATGGCATTCAACAAGCTGAATGCACCTTCGTAGGTAGAATCCCCGCCAGCCATGTTATCACCCGCGATGTGACCCATGGCGGTCGCGTTTGTCCAAATTCCTGAGACTATCGATTCTCCCGAAACAATGTCCTTCGTCTCAACAACATCCCCGGCGCCAAATACAGCAGGGTCGCTTGTCCGCAGGTGATCATCCACCAGCAGTCCGCGGCCGGTCCTTATGCCTCCGGATTTGGCAAGCTCGATATTTGCCTGCACACCCACGCCGGCTAGGACCAGGTTGGCAGGGAGTTCACGACCGTCGTCGAGGTACACCGAGATGACTTTCTCTCCTTTACGGTTGACCTTCTTCAGAGTGTGTCCCAGGATGGTTTCGATCCCTTCATTCTTCACGGCTTCCGCAAATATCTCCGCACTTTCCGCATCAAGCTGCTGAGGTACGATGCGTTCGAGCAGTTCGACTACGGTCACCTGCAAACCCAGGTGTCGCAGTGCGAACGCGGACTTCATACCGATTCGCCCCGCGCCGAGGACGACGGCGTGTGTTCCACCTTCTGCCGCCTGGGCAATGTCTGTCGCATCCTCCCACTTGCGCAAGGTGAACGCGCCGGGACCATTCAACCCTTCGATCTCGGGTAGGATGGGGCTTGCGCCGGTTGCCAGCAGCAGGCGGTCATAGGGTAATACTGATCCATTCGCTAGCGTGAGTGTATGTTTTAATGGGTTAAGGCCGGTTGCGCGTACATTTAACCGCAGGTCAAGATCCTGGGGTGTCAGGCGCCCCTCACGCAGGATCTCCTCCTCGTTCTTCCCTTTGTAGATGAGATATGAGATGAGCGGCCTGTAATAAGGGGGATGCGCTTCCTCAGAGAGCATGATGATTTCCGAGGTTGGGTCGCGTTTTCGGATTGCTTCTGCAGCCGCCATCCCTGCCGCTGAAGCGCCAACAATCACGTGTTTCATGGTGTCATCCTCCTGCGACTGCTGCCGCGAATGTCACCCGCTTCTCTTTGCTGAAACTGTCTACATCCTCGTAGAGCAAGGCTTTGGTTGGGCATGAGTCAACGCAGGCGGGGGATTCTCGTTCCGGGCACAGGTCGCACTTCACTGCCTTGCCAAGTTCGAGCTGCCGGCCAATTACACCATAAGGACAGACCATGACGCACGTCCAGCAGCCGATGCACCGGCTGGTGTCACACATGACTGCATCGCTCTTTTCATCACGGAACATCGCCCCGGATATACAGGCTGCCACGCATGGTGCATCATCACAATGCCGGCAAAAGATGGGTATTTTCCGCCCATCGGCAGCTTCCACAAAGACCCGGTTCATCGCATGGGGTGTTTCGGAAGGGCTGATGAAGATGCATTTTGCCTGGGAGTGCTCTATGGCACAGGCTAGTTCGCATGTCTTGCATGCGGTGCACCTCTCAGGTTGAACGAAGATGCGTTTCATTGCACCGCCTCCATCGCAGGGATCTTCTCCGCTAATCCCAGTCCCTTCCGCCGCTCGTTAATTGCTTCGAACAGTTTTTCTGCTGCTTTCACCGGGTCGAGTTCGACGATGAAGTAACCGCCAAAGAGATCCTTGGCTGTCTGTGTGAGTACCTGGGTCACCAGCGGGCTGCCGGTGACGGGTGGGACGACCCCGACGTGTGTCGGCAGGCCGAGCGCTACCGCCCATGTGCCTATGCTGATCGCCTTCTCCATCGAGGCTTCGGGCGCGCTGGCAACAACCGGCAGTTTGTCCAGGTCGACGCCCAGTTTGTTGGCGATGGCTACCGCTATGGCGACCGCCCGTGTATTGTCCACGCATGAGCCGGTATGCAGCACCAGCGGCAGGGGTGCATTCAATCCAGCCGCATTACCCAGCGCGGTGAGCACAGACTTCAATCCGGGTCCTGCATACTTTTCAGTTGCCTGTGAGGTCATGATCCCGTGTCGCGCAAATGCTCCCGATGCACAGCCGGTCGCCAGGATCAGGACATCCCGCCTGGCAAGTTCCTTTATCATGGTGATAAAGTTGCGGTCCTGTGGAATTTTCACGTTATTGCAGCCTGCAAACAGGCATACCCCGCTGATATTGCCATTGACGATATTATCGATCAGAGGCTTGAGTGGATCAGCACCATCAACTTTGGATAGGATGCCCAGGACTGCTTCTGCTGACACGCCCGCTATTGCTGTATTGCGGATATCGGGGATGTGTATCTTGCCTGGATCGCGCTTCTTGAACGCCTCGATCGCTAGCTGGATGATCTCGCGCGCTCCGTTGGCAGCCTGTCCTTCTTCGAAGTTTACGTGTGTCGCTCCGGGCATCTTGGCTATGTTCATTGTGGTGATGACCCTGGTGTGAAATCCCTCTGCTATCTTGGTCAGACTGGGCATTACGCATTGGTAGTCCACTACCATGGCATCCAGTGCACCGGTCAGGATGGCAAGTTCCTGTGAGACCGATGACGTCGCCATTGGGATGCCGTGCCGCATCATCACTTCATTGCCTGTACAGCAGATGCCTACGATGTTGATACCCTCTTTCGCACCTGCTTTTTTGGCTTCCGCTTCCATCTGCGGTGCCAGGGAAACAACCATATCCGAAAGCACCGGGTTGTGTCCATGCACTGCGATGTTAACCGCCTCCTTCTTCAATGTTCCCAGGTTTGCTGACGCCACTGTCGGCTGTGGGACGCCAAACAGGATATCTCCGAGATCGGTCGCCACAGCCATGCCGTCGTAATCCGCAATGGCGCACTTTATCCCACCCAGCAGCAGGTTAACCGGGTCGGCGTCCACTCCGTTCGTCGTCCTGTGCATGATCTCCGAGATGGCTGAGTCGATGCCATGCGGCAGGACACCCATCTCACCAAACTTCTTCAGGCGTCCTATAGTCAGCGTCTTCATTACCCAATTAACCGGCTCGTCCCGCTCGGAGAACTCATCGAGCGCTGCCTCTGCCAGTTCACCCGCGATTTGCGCATCGGATTTACCATCGAGTTTGATCCCTTGCCGCTCTGCGACCGCCCGCAGTTTTCCCGCATCCTTGATGCCATAATCCGGGGCTTTGCCTTCGGCATATTTCTTCAGCGTGTGCGCCAGGTGCTTGGCATGACCGGAATGTGCTGCAGTCCCGCCGGCAATTGCCCGGTCGAGCCCTCGTGCGACGAAGGTATCTGCTGTTGCACCGCACACTCCGACCTTTGGACCATTCCCAAATGGGTCGATCCGGCAGGGTCCCTGCAAGCAGTGACGGCAGCATAGGCCGGTCTCACCGAAACCGCACTGTGGCAGTTGGGTTGCGTACCGGTCCCAGGCGGTTTCAGCACCGAGTTTCTTTGCGACCTCGAGCATTTCGATGGAATCGGGGGATATGGAACGATCTTCGAACATATGAGCCTCCTTTCTAGATCAATCAAATGGTATGAAAAACAGGAATAAAATACCCCCTATCTGATGACTGGGGGTTTTGACCAAGTAAGGCTTTTGTCGATATGCAAAGGCTTGAGATCACATTTTTATTGTAGCACTTTTTCGATGGAATGCAATATGGTTCTTTTTTGAACGATAGTTTGTAGTGTGGATTTCAGTCTGTATGTTGTATTTTGCTGGTTTTCACGAGGAATGCCCGTAAGTATTTACCAGATCCTGTATTGCATCAACTGATCCTTATATCATCCCTTTTCAGGATTAGTTTATTGTTTGTAAATAGGGTCAAAAACCCCTGCCTTTAGTCCCTCGGAGTCAATGAGTCAAATTCCGTTTGAGATTGCAGTGGTTTTATAGCAATAAAAACGCCTTGTTTTGGAGAGCGCTTTTGATATCTCTTTATGCCACCCCAATCGAAACAGAGCCATCGGAACGCATCGTCCTTCATCTTCGTCTCCTAAGCACCGGGCGCGGGTGACTGTCCGCTGCAGTGAGTTGTTATGCTTTTTTATAGATTTATGCAATCTATTTTCAGTTGGGTTATGCGATGTTGCTTCGATTAATCTCTTGGCATTAGCCAAACTAACGCGATACAGAAAAACGCAGTCATGGCTGCCGACAACCAAAAGAACCAACTCGAAACACCTACAGTTAAGCCTATAATGATAATTGTCAATGTTACAAGCCCATTATCAACAACTCCAAATTTTAGGACCGCTATGTTCTTTATTGGATCTCGGTAGGCATACCAATAGGCAAACCCAACCGCACTAACGACGGCTCCAAAAAGTCTAAGAAATATCGGATCGGTAGGCATATCTATACCAAATAACGCTAAAAACGCTGGGGGTGCCAGCAGAGCAGGTAATCCCCAGACTAGAAAGGACATGATCACTTTGACTAGAAGGACTTTTCGTAACAATAGGCTTTTCTGAGATGTATTCATTATTCTTTTCTCCTTAATAGTCACGATTTTGAAATATTTCAATAGCATAACGGTTTGCGTCCACGAAGCGCCCTGTGGGTGCCGGCGGTGCGGTGGGAGTTGGATGATTGGGCGGAGAGCCGGTGGTCGAGGAAATGGTTGAGTCGGGACTGCCAATGAAAAGCTCAGCCACCGGTTGAGGCGAAAGTCGCCCACCCAGAGTATACACCAACAGCCACAAGCCTTTGGATGCCGGCGCGGTAGGTGGTCGGCTTCAGGGAGTTGTTGGGCGGCTCTGATTCCCCTCAAGGTAATGAAGAAGGTTCCTGTAATCAGAGAAAGCAAAATCTGGGTTGACCCCAAAACCATCACCCCGAAACAGGCAAGTCCAAAGGTTTGCTGCCTTCCCAGCGAGAATGTCGACATCTCGGTCGCCAATCGCAGCCGTCTCCCGTGGATCGAGTCCGCACTTGTCGATGATTGCCTGAAACGCGGCTGGATTGGGTTTCTTCGGATACCCTTCGTCCCCTGCCACGATCTGTGTGAAAAAGTCACACATCGCGTGCGTTGTTAGCAACTCTTCAGTGGATTCGTATCCACGGTGGGTAGCGATCGTATTGATGCCTCCGCCTGCAACGATGACCTTGCAGACGGTCTTCACGCCTTCAAATGGGACTTGGAGCACCTTCGGAATGGCAGTGTAGAGCTCCCCGAATCTGTTGGCGAGTTCATCTACGACGAGACCGAACTGAGCAGCCAGCTCACGCGCACAGTGCGACAGTCCCACCCTGGCCAGCGAGTCAACTTGCGAAATAGGAGCCGACTGACCGAGGGATTCGAGCGCCTGGAGGAATGCCTGAACAATTGCAGGATAAGTGTCGAAGAGCGTACCATCAACGTCCCATATGAGATTCCGGATCATGTCTTCTCCCTGGGTGATGACTGCAAAGGCGGCTGGTGAGCCGCCCATCTATGTACTCGGTTGACGATCTCAATCTAACAACCTGTGGACAGAAATTGCCACAAATGATGAACAAATATGTAACACTCAATCTAGAATGCAAGTAATTGTCGTCCACTGATAATCATTATACTGGCCCAACTAGTTGCTCAAACCGCCGTTAGTGCAAAAGACTCAATGCGTAATGTACCCTATAAATTCTTTTTAATGCTTGATTCTTGCTAACGGGTTGCGTTAATGGCAGTGGGGTAGGACTGGATTCCCCGTCGAAACGGAATATTACCGAAGCGTAGTATAAATCCAATTTAACATTAGAGGCCCCACTGTCCACTACGCGCGTGGTTGGGCTGCTTTTGCCTCATCGCGGGATTTATTAATTAGCTTCTCTAGATTTTTATTCTTTCTGTAGCTTACATAACGATAAACAAAAAGGAAAATACCTAAAATTGGGTACATCATAATCATAAAAACAATAATGGGTCTGTCAGTTAATTTATCTGAAGACAACACTGGCTTTGGATTATATTCAGAGAGGAATTTTTCAAAATCAATTTTCTCTTCATATTTAGTGTCAATCCCAGTAATATCTGATGGACCTTTCAAATGTGGAACCAGGCGCACTAAAATTCTATGGTTATCTTTGGTTGTAATTTCATAATTTATGCAAATAGGCCAAAGCTGCGGTATCAAAAAAATAAGTGGGGCAGTGATCGTAAATACAGAGAATATAACTGTCAAAAACCAATAGGTTTTGGAATACCTATTAGGGCTGTATGTGGTTTTTTGAATATTATTTTTTGTTTCTGCTATCCTATGCTGCCACCTCAAAACCTTATCAAATATGTCCGCTATTTCTTCCTCGCTTTCCGATGGCGGAATTTGCGCTAGGGCTTGAAATGATATTGTTTCATCTCGACGAAATAGACCAAGATTAAAGCATAGTTCATTTTCTTGAGGGATACTCAAATGCGCTTCAATTCCAGAACTTGTTGCGATTATTCTTGATTCAAGCCATTTATATCCCTCGGGCAAAATAGCCATTAGGTTTTCTTTGACCTTTTCCTGTGTGATGTCAATTGAGCCAGTATTTAATAAATGTCCTGTTAACAACACCAAGTTCCTTTGAATAGGCTGATTTTTATATATTATTTGTAAATTCTCAACATGCTCAACAATTTCATCGAAAAGACTTACTGTGTTCTCTTTGATGAAAGTTATCTCACCAGGATATTTTTGCTTTCGCACTGCAAAATATATACCCATGACTCCAAATACTAGGCTGCTTATTACACCTGTTACTGTAATTATCCCAATTGTATCCATATACCATCCTTTTATTCATTATACAGCCCAACTATGTGCTCTGTTTACGTTCTCAATATAACCGCTTATGTACGGAAATTGCCAAAAATGATGTACAAATATGTAACACGCAATCTAATATGCAAGGAATTGCAGTCCACTGATAATCATTATACTTACCCAACTAGTTACTCAAACCGCCGTTAGTGCAATGGATACAATGGGTCAGATTCCTTATCACATTGATATACTCATGAGTAGCGATTCTTAATGGTTTGGCTCAGCGGCTGAGGTAGGATCAGCGAGACTCCTTCTTTATTATCGCGCAATTTCTGCTAAATCGCGCCTGCCGCGCAAGCGGCGAAGCCGCTGCTTGCACCAGCTTTTTTAGGGTCCAGTGGAGACGGTGTTGGGTCGTGTTCTTACAACTACTCCCGATGCGGCTTTTTAGACTCAACTACCGCTTTCTCCCATAAATCTCGAACTGCATCAGCTATTGGTTTAAGATTATATACATCACCGCGAAAAGTGACGGCAAAAAGCGTACTGTCAAAGTTTCTAAGGAAATCTTCTGGCTCCAGACCTACATTCATCCCTGTTGGTACAACGTTAGAGTCTGCAAAGCCGTGGCGCTTTGATGATGTTGCCCACTCCTCCAGACGCTCATCAAAGTGCTCAAAGTGATTCCTGAACGTCCGGGGTTCTAGTGGCGAGTCACCACTTACAAACAAACTTGTTCTTAGTTCAGTACCTCTTTCAGGTAAAAGCGGTTTGAGCGGCCAAAGAATTTTAGAAATATTCCCAACAGCTACCAAGATACTTTGAACAGAATACCAAATACGATCCGTGTCGCGATTCTGCAATGCTTGGTCAAGATCCTGAAGAGCTAAAAGAGAAAACCTGCACTGTCGCTCCACTTCGTGCTGGAAGATTCGTAAAACCATCTTATCCATAGCGCATTTCTCCTTTGGCTTTATGCTGGTCGTGGAGCGGCCTAACTAGTTGCTCAGCCGCCATTATTATGATGGACGCAATGCGTAATCTACCATATGAGTTTATCATGATGCTTGACGTTTCTTAACTAGTTTGTGTAAAATAATGTTGCCCTGTTTGGGATGCCCCCCTCATCCCGGATGGGGCACTTTTTATTTACCTTCCACCACCTTGACCTCTTCCTCGCTCAACCCATACAACTCATACACCAACCTGTCTATCTGACCATCCGTTGACTCGATCTGCCGAGATAACATTTCCTTCTCCTGTGGCATCCGTACAGATGGTAACCGCTTTTGCAATTCCAGCATTTTCTCCACCAGCGATACCATCTTGTCGTGTTTGGCTTTTTTGGCGGTGTCGGATTTTATTCATTCAATGCGTCCCAAATAACTGTTAATACTGCATCCATGTCATTCATCACATCATTGTTCCAGAAACGCAAAACCCGATAGCCTCGTGACTCTAGAAATGTAGTGCGCTCTGCATCATACTCCTCCTGTTCGAGATGTTGGCTGCCATCCACTTCGATAATCAATTTCTTGTGCGGGGCGCAGAAATCTACAATATAGTTACCAATGGCATGTTGACAACGGAAATGAAAGTCAGCCATACGATGGGCACGTAATCGCGCCCAGAGTTTGGCCTCGGCAGGTGACAAGTTACGGCGCATTTCTTTGGCACGCCCAAAGATTTTGGGGGTTGTGTGTTTGTGGTACATACCCCCTCCTAGCCTCCCCCATTTTCGGTTTTTGAAAATGGGGGAGGGACAACTTCATCTTGAGCAGGAATTACTATCTTCATAAATACTCTACATTCTCCTCCCCCATTCGTGCTCTCCGAATGGGGGAGGACGGGAGGGGGTTATTTACTTTCCACAATCCTTATCTCTTCCTCCGTCAACCCGTACAGACTGTACACCAGCCGGTCAATCTGACCATCCGTTGACTCGATCTCCCGCGACAGCATTTCCTTCTCCTGCGGCGTCTGTGCGGATGTCAGACATTTGTGCAGTTCCAGCATTTGCTCCACCAGCGATACCATCTTATCATGCGCGGCTTTTTCGGCGGGGTCGTAGAAGTTGATTTGCTTAATCGGCAACCCAGATAAGAAAGATATTGGATAACGCAATGAGCCTTCAGGAATGCGGGCGGAATAAAACTGTATCATATGTATCCAATTAAATAGTCTTGAATTTATTAACCCAAGAAGAAATTCATTGGAATATTTAGTGCCAATAACACTGTGAACTGCTACAAGTATTCCAACACCCTCGTCATCTAACATTGCGGTTTACCGCCTTGCAACACCCCGAACGACTATTTTCTTGGAAGTGAAAAGCTCAAAAGTATTATCGCTCAGTATGTCGCAACTTTGGTCTAATCTTGGCTCAAAAACATTTCTCTTGTAAAGATTTACTTTTTTGCCCCACAAAAAAGAGTATCGTTCTACGTAACTATTTGTAGCAATTCGCCTCCCTTTATTGCTATCTGCAATGAATTTATCCATTGCCCAATAGTCAAAACCCATTACGCCAGTTCGGACTTGTGCTACAGACGATAAGTGATCGCTTAATTGATACAGCTTCGATAAAACAGCATTTGTTTCAAAATCTGCATAAACTTGGATAATTTTTTCTGTTGTGACAAGCTGATTTAATGGAACCGTGATGAAGGGCACTTTAGAGATTCCTCGCACATTCTCGTCAGACAAGATTTTAATGTCAATAGATTCGGCTGGTTTATCTTTAGAGTAAACAGTAATTGCAGTAGAAATTAATGCTCCTTCAAATACACTTTTACACTTTCCTAAATCAGCAATCGAAACTAATCGAGAATGGGTCAAAAGTATTTCCCGAATTTTATTTGCATAATCGGCTACAAAATACTTATTTGGCGTAATAAAACCAATTAAGCCATTTTGCCTAGATAAGCTAAGTGCTTTCTCCAAAAATAAAACATAAATGTCATAAGCGCCTGACGCAGAATCGTATGCACTTTTAAAATATTCTTTATTCTCCTCTAAAAGCAGAGTCCGTATATACGGCGGATTCCCAATCACCGCATCAAAGCCGCCTTGAATAAACACCGCGGGAAACTCGGCCTTCCAGTCAAAGGCGTTGACGCGGTAGCGCTCGCCTTCTTCAGGAAACATGCGGCTTTCGTAATAGTCGGTTCCTATCAACGAGTTACCGCACTTGATATTGGCGCCCAGGTCGGGCAGGGCGCGCTCGAAGCCCAGGCTCAACTGTCCGCTCTCGCCTTCCAGCACTTTCAAGAGCAGGCTTAATTTCGTTACTTCCACTGCTTGCGCGTCAATATCAACCCCGTGGATGTTATCCAACAGGATACGTTTCTTCTCATTGGTGGTTAAACGCTAATCACCGCCAACCGCCTAGTAAACAACAGGACTGCCGCCCTTTGCCAATTTTTCGGGATCGTTTTCTGAATACCATTTCACGTGCCAATCCAATAGATATTGATAAGCACCAAGCAAGAAGGAGCCTGATCCACAGGCAGGATCGAGCACCTTAATATTGGCAACCTGTCCCGGTGTTTTCCCTTCCAGCAGCTTACCAACCGTATTTTCAACGATGTAATTAACAATGTAAGTAGGCGTGTAATACACCCCGCCCGCTTTGCGCACTTCCGGCTTTTCTTCCACCTTTGCCTGGTGTCCTGCCGTCAGGCGAATGACCTTCCCGAGAAAACGCTCGTACACCTGCCCTAGAATGTCAGCAGAAAGATAGGTGAATACATACGGGCTTTCTGGATAGTACAGATTCCGTAATATATCCTTCAGTATTTTGTCGTCGATCTGCAAACCTGGCGTCAGGGTGTCCGGGCTGCTTGACTGACCCTTCTCTTCCGAGAAATGGAACAGACCCGAGTTATAGCGTGTATCCGCTCGACGGAATAACGCGACCAACTCCCTGTAAATTTGTGTACCATTCCCGAGGTGTTGGATTTGTCCTTCTGGCTCGATGCCCCGATCTTCCCCAATGCGCAGAAAAATGATCCGGTCGATGATCATTTGAACGGCAAAATTTACTTCCCGTTCTGTCTGAATCTGCTCGTTGCGCAGAACAATATTACGAGCCAGCATGTCACGCCAACGTTCGATCTCTACCAGAAATGCATCATCTACCTGTTCAGTGCCCTTTTTGCCTTTTGTGCCCTCGACAAATTTTTCGAATGCTCCCTTCATGACCGCCGGTTGTGAAAAAACTTCTGCGATCTCATCCCATTTTTCAACATACTCCGAATAGTGATACATCTTGATACGCCCGTAAGACGCGTTGTCTGTCTTACTGGGTTTGGTTTGGCACTCGTAAACCGCCAATTGTTCGAAATCGGTCAGGATGCTGATCGGTAATTTGGCAGACCAGCCATAACGGCGCAGTTGGAAAGCAGTTTCAGGATTTGTGCCGATGTTGACGGATGGTTTTTTTGCTTCCACAAGGAAAATCGTTTTGTCCCCCACACGAAAAGCATAATCCGCTGCCTTTGCCTGTCCTTCCACTTCCACCGATACTTCATGCAATACTTCTTTGAACCGCTCGGAATAGCTTTTTTTATTGAATACATCCCAGCCAAGCGCTTCAAAAAACGGATCAAGGAACTCACGCCGCAATTCCGTTTCGTTTTTGTGGGTTTGATATTCCTTACGATGTTGATCGAACTTCGATACTAATTCGTGTATGGCACCAGGTACAATCATGCGCACGTCCCCTCTTCGAGAAAAGAGATTATTATTATTCTACTATCATAACAGATATAATGTCGGTGTTGTATTATGTTGGTCATCATCCACTCCTGAAGGTCGAATGCTGAAAAATCTGATCCTTTATCCTTTCTTGTTCGTCGTCTATCTGCTTTCATACCTGCTTGTCTTTAATTTGGAGCAGGTTGATCCGCTCCACGTGTTCCGACCTCTCTTGGTTCTTTTATTGGCTTCCGGTCTGCTCATGCTTCTGTTCTACAAACTCTTTCAGGATTGGCATTATGCCGGGTATCTTGTTTTTTTGGCCCTCGTGTTTTTCTTTGCCTTCGGTTATGTCAACCGCGAGCTTCAGGAGCGGCTCCCCTGGGATCATGATTTAATCACTATGGCTTTGCTGGTCGTCGGGCTTGGTGTTCTGGTCGTTCTGGGCTTCAAAAAGCTCTGGCTTTGGTTCGGTGGTGGAGAGAGGGTTACCCCCCTGCTCAACCTTTGTCTCGTTCTTGCATTAATTCTCCAGGGATTTTCTTCAATAAAAAAAATAACAGGTGAAGTCAGCATTACCAGGCAGGTCAAACAGGATACAAAGCTTTCGACTGATCTTCCTGCAACTCTCGACTGCGCAGCTCGTCCGGATATTTATTACATTATCCTGGATGGTTATGGTGGGTCGGATGTATTGAAAGAGCTTTATCAGGTGGATAACACTCCCTTCATTGATTATTTGATGGGAAAAGGTTTTTACGTTGCTGGTCAGAGTCACAGCAATTATATCCAGACGATTTTTTCGATCCCATCTGCCTTAAATTTTACTTATCTGGAATCGGAACCTGTGGGCATGAGTGGTCTGGATTATTTTTCCTCATTGGTGATAGACAACCGGCTCATGCAATTATTAAAGCAATGTGGATACCGGACGGTCGCTTTCCAGACCAACTTTACATTTACAAACCATCCGAAGGTTGACGTATACCTGTCCAGGGGTCACAGGTTGACAGAATTTGAAGGTCTCCTGCTGGTTGGTACTCCTTTGGAGCTGCTGCTTGACCGGTTTGGCTTGGTCTTGACAGAGTTTAGTTACCCGGCTCACCGTTCCCAGGTTCTCTTCGACTTCGAACAGTTGCAGAGTTTGCCCGGGATGCACGGACCGAAGTTGATCTTTGCCCATATCATCTCCCCCCACCCCCCCTTTGTTTTTGATGCTGATGGATATCCTATTCAACCTGAGCGGGGTTATTCTATCGGGGATGGAGACGATTATCGTGGTTCTTGGGATGAATACCAAAAAGGGTATGCTGGGCAGGTGCAGTTCGTTGACCGGATGCTGGAAGAAACAATAGAAGCAATACTTGACGGGTCATCCCAGCCGCCCATTATCATCCTTCAGGGGGATCATGGTCCCGGTGGGTCTCTGAACTGGTTCGCTCCCCAGCGTACCTGCCTGAGAGAGCGTACATCGATCCTCAACGCTTACTATCTCCCTGCTGGTGCTGATAAGCATCTCTACCCAACCATCTCTCCGGTGAACTCTTTTCGTGTCATCCTGAATTCCTACTTTGGAACCCATCTGGACCTGCTGCCAGATCGGACCTACTTTACCTCCCACCGTCTTATACGTCAGATCATAGATATAACGGATGAACGAAATTCCACTCAAAATTGTCCAGTACAATGAAAAAAGACATCGTGATCCACAGTCCAGACGATTTGAAGATCCATGGTCTTCCTATGAAAAGATCCCAGCACCGGTATATCTACTTCACTGTGTTCGTCTCCGGTATGACCACCCTGGCTGCTGAGCTGTCAGCCTCCCGCTTGATCGGCAACGTTTTTGGCACCAGCAACCTGGTTTGGGCGGCTATTATCAGTTTGATCCTGATCTACCTGACTGCTGGATATTTCATTGGTGGGCGCTGGGCAGACAGGTCTCCCTTCCCGCGCACGATGTATACCGTCCTGGCCTGGGGCGCATTCACCCTCGGGATTGTGCCATATGTGGCGCAGCCTGTGCTGCTTGCAGCCGCCACCGCTTTCGACGGTCTTCAGGTTGGAGTATTATTTGGCTCTTTCGTTGCTGTCCTGATACTTTTCAGTCTGCCGGTCACGCTACTGGGGATGGTCTCTCCTTTTGCAATCCGCTTATGCATGAATGATACAACCCGTGCTGGCAATATCTCTGGTGATATCTATGCTGTCTCTACTCTTGGTTCTTTTTTCGGGACATTTCTGCCCGTACTTTTCCTCATTCCAACCATAGGTACCACCCGCACTTTCCTTGTATTTAGTCTTTTCTTGCTGTGCGTGGCTCTTGCTGGCTTGGGGGTGAATGCTGGAACGCGGATCATGCTGCCCTATCTGCTGATGGTTGTTATCCTGGCATTGACAGCCTTGTTTTATTCCCGCAAGCCTCTAAAGAGTTCGCAGGGACAGATTTACGAGAAGGAGTCTGCCTATAACTATATCCAGGTGCGGAAATTGGGTGATACGTTTTTTTTGAGATTGAATGAGGGTCAGGGCGACCATTCGATGTATTCCCCCACGACCCTGGACTATAACGGACCTTGGGAGCAGTTCCTGGTTGGACCTTTTTTCAACCCGCCACCGTATTTACCCGGGCAGGTCCGGCGGATTGCCATCGTCGGTCTGGCTGCTGGTACAACTGCACGCCAGGCAACGGCTGTTTTTGGCTCGATTCCAATCGATGGATTTGAGATCGACCCTGCGATCGTGGATGTTGGGCGAAAATATTTTGGTATGACCATGCCAAATCTCAATATTTTTATTGAGGACGGACGCTGGGGCTTGGAACACAGTCCTTATCATTATGACATCATCGCTGTGGATGCCTATCGTCCCCCTTATATTCCCTGGCACATGACGACAAGGGAATTCTTCAAGATTTCAAAGGACCATCTGACCGAAAATGGTGTATTGAGCCTCAATGCTGTCCATCTGCCGGATGATCGCCGCCTGATTGATGGTCTGGCGACAACGATTGGTTCGCTCTTTCCTTCTGTCCATGTGATGGATATCCCCGGAACGTTGAACTCGATTATTTATGCCACTATGCAGCCCACCCTCCCTGCGGATTTGGCTGCTAATTTATTGTTGCTGTCAACCCGTAAAGATATTCACCCTTTGCTGATCGATGCCTTACAGACTGCTTCATCCAACCTTCAGTCAGGCTACCAGCAGACAACCGTCTATACCGATGACCTTGCCCCAATTGAATGGATAACCAACGATATGATCTTGAATTTCGTCCTTCACGGCAATGCTGAGGTTTTACAATAAAACCATCTTCCACATGCTCTGATCGATTTGCAGTTTCAGTTTTATCAATTATCCAATTTTACATTTATCTCACAGCTATGATTATTCTGGCTGGTTTTCTAGGAAATTTGGAAATATAAAATAATTAATTTTGGAGAATCCCATGAATTCCCGTCTTCTATCTATGAAATCCTGGTTCGTCACCTTGTTGGTCCCCTATGTACTATTATTGCTGGCTGTGCGTTTGCTGTTGACCCCATTCTTTCTCGATATAGAATACCACACACCCGGTTTCCCTCCAGATACATATGGTTTCACGCAGGCTGATCGCTTGCATTGGTCGAAGATCGCATGGGAATATCTGGTCAACCGGTCAGATATCACTTTCCTGGGTGACCTTCGCTTCACTGATGGAAATCCGGTTTATAACGAACGCGAGCTTGCACACATGCTGGATGTTAAAAATCTTGTTCAGATTGTATTAAAGGTCTGGTACGTCATAATTGGCGTATTGTTTTTGGTTGGGATTTGGGCCTGGCACGGCAAATGGGTACTGGATTATCGTCGCGACTTGAGACGTGGTGGCTGGTTGACAGTCTGCCTGGTTGGTGCGATTGCGCTGCTGGCAGTGGTCAGTTTCTGGAATTTCTTCGCCTTTTTCCATAAGATATTTTTCGAAAGTGATACCTGGCTTTTTCTGTATTCGGATACGCTGATTCGTCTATTCCCATTGCGTTTCTGGCAGGATACGTTCCTCTCGGTGGGCGTTATGACCCTCGTCGGCGGTTTGGCGCTGGGTTTTGGATTGAAACCGATTAAGAAAATAAACTGATGCAAAGTATTTCATTTATTCCTGTTTAAAAGTGCCCAGGTTTCGTCCCATAAACGCTAAGGAGAGAACAATACTTCATCGTCATCATTCTGCCATCGCACCTGCTGGTTGTTGAGACTGTGCAGAACATATCGGTGAATAATCGCAGTAGTGTATAATTCTTCCCCAAGGAGCAAAGACATGGCAGCGTTTTTATCGTTAGAGGATAAGGTTGCTGTTGTAACGGGTGCAGCCCGCGGTATCGGTAAAGCCATCGCTGACACTCTCGCCCGTTCTGGAGCAGACGTGGTTGTTGTGGATATTCAAGCGGATCTGGCAGAGGGTACAGCCAGGGAGATTGCTACAGGTACAGGTAGACGGATGATTGCTCTCAAGGTGGACGTGGCGGATCGGGAGAGTGTTAGACACATGGTCGACCACACCATCGAAGAGTTTGGACGTCTGGACATTCTGGTTAATAATGCAGGCATCACCCGTGATAGCTTGATCATGCGTATGAAAGAAGAAGATTGGGATCAGGTGCTTAATATTAACCTTAAGGGTGCATTTAATTGCTCTCAGGCTGTTGTGCGCCAAATGATGAAGCAGCACTATGGTCGGATCGTCAATATTTCTTCTGTGTCCGGGGTAAGTGGTCAGGCAGGTCAGACGAACTATTCTTCTTCCAAGGCTGGTCTGATAGGCTTCACCAAGGCTTTAGCCAAGGAGGTTGGTTCCCGTAACATTACTGTTAACGCTGTTGCGCCTGGATTTATTGAAACCGAGCTGACAGCCGATCTTCCCCGCGAGATCAGGGATATGTCAATAAAATTAACGCCCGTGGGCAGGTTCGGGACGCCCCAGGATATCGCAAACGCTGTAGCTTTTCTTGTTTCTGATGAAGCCTCATTCATCACGGGTGTCACGCTGCAAGTGGATGGCGGTATGTTGATGTAATTTCGAATGGCTTATGATGGTATTTTTGATATCAGGTAGTATCCGACTTCAAAAAATTAATAATTATAGAGAGGAGGTATGATGCCTGCTGATACTCGTCCCCCTGGAAAAACGACGGTCGCTCCGGATGTATTGGTAACAATTGCTTGCATGTCTGCTTTAAGCGTCCCTGGTGTAAAACGCATGGCTCCCATCTCTGGTGGGGTTAATCGCCTGTTCAGGCATGGTGCTGGTGACGGTGTCCGTATCGCGATTGAAGGGAATTGTGTGTACACCGATCTCTACGTTGTGTTGGATCATGACGTTAATATCCGGGAGACCAGCCGAAATCTCCAGCAGCATGTCACCCGCGCCATCCAGGAGATGGTAGCAATGGAAGTGGGACATGTCAATATTCATATTGAGGATATTAATTACGAGGATATCAACGAGGCCTGAACCATATGAAGTCTCGAACCAGAGCGCGTGGTTTGGCTCTGCAAACACTTTACGAAGTGGATATGACCGATCATCCTCCAGCCAGGGTTCTGCAGGAACGGTTGGGCGAAACACCTTTGAGCGCGGAATTGGCAGAGTTCGCCCGCCAGATAATATTTAGTGTGTTACCGATTGTAAACGAGCTGGATTTGATTATTTCCAAGTATGCCCCTGAGTGGCCTTTGGATCAGATTGCGACCATAGACCGTAATATCTTGCGCATAGCCTCATGGGAGTTCGCAGTAAAGTGTGACACCCCGGTAAAGGTTGCTATCAATGAAGCTGTAGAACTGGCTAAGCTCTTTGGTTCGGAAAGTGCTCCTCGGTTCGTTAATGGTGTTCTGGGGAGTCTTGCGGAACATCAGAATGATATCTATCAAGCTGTTCATGCCGTGCAGAAAAAGGGTTGACATGGAGTTCCTGGGCATCGGCTTACCCGAATTGTTCTTTATCGTCTTGATTGCCTTGATCGTTCTTGGTCCACGGGATATGGAAAAAGCAGGTCGCACCATTGGCACCTGGCTGCGAAGGCTTGTGACCTCGGATGAGTGGCGTGTTTGGAAGCAGACTTTACGCCAGGTTGGTACTTTACCCAACAAGTGGATGCGTGAGGCGAATGAGGAATTCAGAAAAATTGACAAAGAAGTAAAAGGTATAGTGACCACCGATGAAATTCCAGGAGAAGATGCCAAAGACATTTTTGGTTCTTGGTCTGGGAAAGGTGTGACTGCTCGCACATCTGAAAATAATCCGGATGACACTATGATGATGGTAACCGGGGTCAATCCGCCTGAGAACAGCAAGGCTGAAACTCGGAACGAGCATGCGTAGGATTTTTTCATATCTGTGGCGGTTCATAACTTCCCCGTTTCGCCTCCTGGTTTGGTTGGTCAAACTCCCGTTTAGGGCAGTCAGGAACCTTCATGAATTTTTGACGTATGTACCACCTGATCGCCCGGTTGTGGATGTATTTTCCACTGCATTGCAGTCTGGGGAGGGTATATTATTTCATATTGAAGCTTTGCGTAAGCATCTTTTCCGTGCCCTCTTGATATTGGTTTTGGCAGTTGTCGCCTCTTTTACTTTTACCAAGAGTTTGATTGACTTCCTTGCTCAGCCGGTCGGTGGATTGAATTCATTGCGTGCCATAGAAGTGACCGAGTCAATTGGGGTTTTTATGCGTGTAGCTTTAATCTCAGGTGTCGCTGTCGCCTTACCATACATTGCTTTCGAAATGTGGTTGTTTGCCGCGCCTGGTTTGATGCCAACACCTAGGAAGTTTGGCTTGATTGGTATACCCTTGGCGACAATATTGTTCTTAAGTGGCATGGTTTTTGCCTACTATGTTATGCTCCCGGCTGCTCTGCCTTTCTTAACACACTTTATGGGTATCCAGGCAGAATTGCGCCCACAGTCATATTTCAACTTTGTCACCGGTATCATGTTCTGGATAGGGGTGGCGTTTGAGTTCCCACTCATCGTTTATGTGCTGACTGCTATCGGTTTCATCAAGCCTGCGATGATGGCGCATCAATGGCGATTGGCAGTAGTTCTTATTGCAGTGACCTCCGCGGCAATAACACCTACGGTTGACCCTGTCAACATGGCATTGGTAATGTTGCCAATGGTTCTGTTGTATTTTATTAGCATTGGATTAAGTCATATTGCTTATGCTGGTCGAAAGCAGACTTCATCAGCAAGTTAAAAATATTCCAAAAATGCTATCCTTCTTTCACCAATCCTTCATAAGGGAGGGGATATGATAATTTCCTGTAAACCCCATCATTTATTACGACGATTCGTTGTAATCATTTTTATCAGCACCTTCCTGTTTTCAAGCTTCGCCTGTACGTTTTCGCTGATTGGATTGCCTCGGGGTTCGACACCCACAGAAGTTCCTCCAGTACCCTCCGTCTCTTCGCCTACTCCTACACCAGTCGCAGAAGTAACCTTTACGGTTGCACTGCCAACCCCCTTGATGGAGGCTGAAACTCTTGCCATCAGTATCCTGGATGAGGTGACTGGGTTGGCTTTAAATCCAACCAATTATCCCATGCAGAGTATTGATAACAAAACCTATAGAGTCTCATTACCGCTTGTACTTAATACGGTAGTCAAATATCGGTATATCTTAACCGGAAATACGCAGATGCAGGAAGATACCAGTGCGGATACCTTGGTGCGTTATCGTCTTTACCATGTAACCGGTCCAGGTATGGTCGAGGATCAGATTACCAGCTGGACAGGTCAACAATTTATTGGTCCGGTGGGGAACATCCAGGGTGAGGTGCTGGATGCTGAGAGTAATTCTCCAATCCCAAATATCATGATTACTGCTGGTGGTGTACAGACTCTAACTGATGCTGCTGGACGCTTTTTTCTCGAAGGTCTTCCACCAGGTGTGAACAATCTGGTTGCTTATGCGCTTGATGGTTCTTTCAAGACCTTCCAACAAGGTGCCCAGGTTGCGCAGGGTATGGTTACTCCTGTCCCGATCAGGCTTAGTCCCACTTCGATGGTTAATGTGACTTTCACAGTCAGTGTCCCAAATAATACAATGCAAGGTGTGCCGGTTCGTCTGGCTGGTAACTTGATTCAATTAGGGAATACTTTTGGTGACATGAATGGTGGGATGAATACCGTTGCAGATCGTATGCCTGTGCTGGCTGCGTTGCCAGATGGACGTTACACTATTACTATACGCTTACCGGTTGGTTCGGATGTTCATTATAAGTACACGTTGGGTGATGGCTTTTGGAACGCTGAACATAAGGAGAATAGCGAGAACCGCTTGCGTCTGTTGGTCGTCCCGATGACAGATGTGTCAATTAATGACACGGTCGAAACCTGGCAAGCTGGACTCTCTTCTCCAATAATGTTTGATGTCACAGCCCCATCCAACACACCGGCAGGGGATATCGTTTACATTCAATTCAATCCCTTTGGTTGGACAGAGCCGATCCCCATGTGGCCGGTGGGTAATAACCGCTGGATTTATAAGCTGTATGGTCCTCTTAATATCTTGGACAGCTTTGGTTACAGGTATTGCCGGAATGGCCAATGTGGCAGCGCTGATGATATCGCAACAGTAGGTGATGCTGTGTCTGGGCGTACGGTTGAGATCGGTCCCGTCGCGGAAGAAATACAGGATACCATTGCTGGTTGGGTATGGCAGCAGGATTACAACCCAGGTGAACTGATAGGGACAGAAATTCTGGTTAGGAATGGAAGCTTTATGGCAGGTGTGGAATTCCAACCGACATACCGGCCAAATTGGGCTGCGTTGATACCGCAGGCTTTGCAAAATGTCCAGGCTCTCGGCGCAAATTGGGTCATCCTTACACCTTCCTGGTCATACACACGTCTAAATCCGCTGGTCTTTTCCCCGCAGCCGGGTAAGGACCCACTCTGGAATGATTCGGCCCTTATGATAAATCAGGCACGAGCCTTGAATCTTAATGTAGCAGTCTTCCCTTATCCACAATTTCCTGGCTCGGTCTCTGGTTGGTGGCAGGCTGCTCCACGCGATACAGGTTGGTGGTTGGAGTGGTTTGAACATTACCGCCAGTTTATAATGAATTATGCAGATCTGGCCTCCATTAGTAACGCCCAGGCGATTATTCTGGGAGGCGAATGGCTCAGTCCAGCTTTACCAGGTGGATTGGTGAACGGGGAAAGTTCTGGTGTCCTGATGGATGCGGAAAACCGCTGGCGAACCATGATTGGAGATGTTCGTACTCACTTTAATGGTGAGATTCTTTGGGCGCTACCTTATAGTTCAACTGGTAGTCTCCAAAGTGCTCCCACCTTCCTGGCTGACCTGGACGGTGTCTATCTACTCTGGTATGCCCCATTGAGCACCCAGACCAATCCCATAAAAAGTGATATGGAAACTGAAGCGGGTCGTCTGCTTGACGAGGAAATTGCCCCCTTCCAGGCCGGATTACAGAAGCCGGTAATTGTCGCCTTGGCTTTCCCATCTGCTACAGGGACTGCGAGTGGTTGTATATCAGATGGTAATAATAGCTGCTTTGACTGGCTGTCTCTCAGCCGTCCGAATCCCGATATCAGCTCTCTTTCCCTCAACCTGCAAACCCAGGCAGATATTTATGAAGCCATGCTGGCAGCGATCAATAAGCGTAATTGGGTAGGGGGTTTAATCAGCCGGGGTTTCTATCCACCAGCAATATTACTGGATAAGTCTGCCTCGATACATGGCAAGCCCGCTGCTGATCTGCTCTGGTACTGGTTTCCGAGGTTGTTGGGTACCCAGAATTAACATCTGTAGTTACAGGGTTGTCATGAACTGGCTGCTATCTTGGTTTGTAATACCGGAGTAAACATGAAGAGGTTGTCCCATTAACGTATCGGGACAGCCTCTTCTTCTTTTTTATGGATGTGTGAATTTATCTGAAAAGATGAGCAATGATGATGGTCGATAAAAAAATTAGAATCCTGGTGTTTACACTGATTTTATGGTGCTTGTGTCTCGACTGGGGTGATCCCGATCCATGAAAACACGCGTGGGGTGCTTGCCGTTCCTGCGGATGACCAGATGGGTTCTCCCTGCTCATCACTCCCACTCAAACGTACTGTTGTGATCCACCATCGCATGATATGAGGCAGGTTATCTTTTGGTCGAAAAGTGGTGGGTACACTGAACTTCGTGTCTGTTACATAGTCAACGATTTTGCGACCTAATCCTTCCGTCACATCTTCAACAGTAATTTGGTATGCTTCATTTTCGCGTAGTGTACCGATAGATGCCCATTGCAAAGTGACGATGTCATTAGCCAGGGTGAATGAGGCTCCATCCGCTGGTAACAGCAGGTTGGGTGGCGGATAAGGTGGTGGTATGGTAGGTGTAGGTGTCGGACCTGGTGTGGCAGCTCGTTCGCAGAGTGGGATTATTAATTGCATCCCTAAAGGAACATTATCAGTTGGTAGTCCGTTAAAGGATTTTATTGCTTGCTGAGGGACACCATAATTGCCAGCAATGCTTGATAGGGTGTCATTTTCCTGGACCGTATAAACAACCTTTTCACAAGCGGCGCGTGTTGCTTCGACTGGTTCTAAAGTACCAGTCGGTGGTGGTAGAGCCGTAGGAGTTGGGTAGGGGACATTAATCACCTGCCCAATCCGTAGGTTGTTGCAGGAGGCAGGTAAATTGTTAAGAATAATGATACTCTGGACCGAGACTCCAAAGGTTAATGCGATGGACGAGCAGGTGTCGCCTGAGGCGACAGTATATTCAAAGGGTGGTTGAGGAGTTATTGTTGGGGTCTCAGTCGGGATGATAGTCTCTGTAGGGGTAGGTGTAATCGTCACTGTCGTTGTGGCTGTGGGTATAGATGTTGGTTCGATGACGCGGTTTCCTGCCTTCAGGACAATGAAAACCACCCCTGCTCCTACGAGTAAAAACAATGCCAGGAAGCCAAGCGCAGTTGGCAGACTGAGGGTAATTTCGGGCATACGGCTGCCTTGTACAGCTTTGACAACCTTTTTGGGTTCTGTTGCCCTTGCCAGTTCACTACCGCATACTTGACAGCGTGTAGCACTTTCACTTAAGCGAGTACCACAGGTCGGACAGAGTTTTGTTTGCTTCGTCGATAATTCTGGACACATATGGGGGAAAATTATACCATTGTTCAATATCGGTTGGTAAAGTTTGTCAAAAGGGTGATAAAGATGTAAAATCTATATTGATTATCAGATCTTGGAACTTTTCCGTTGATACATTCGTCATTGAATTATGTGGATACTAATTTGAACAGAAGGAGACAAATATGTTTATTAAAATACATCGGTCATGGATACTCATTACACTGCTGATTTTCCTGGTCTCAACTATCGGTTGTGGATCAGGATCCCGCGAGATCAAAATGGTGGATAGCGACAACGGAGGACAGGTTGAGTTAAGAAAAGGTGAGTTGTTGACAGTAACTCTTGAGTCAAATCCTTCCACAGGTTATGCCTGGGAGATCTCTCAAACGGATGAAACTATCCTTAAGCAAAAAGAAAAGGTCGAATTCCTGCAGGTCACGCAGCCTGAAGGATTGGTTGGTGCAGGTGGAACCGAGACCTTCCGTTTCGAGGCAGTAGGAGTGGGTCATGTAACTCTAACACTGATCTACCACCGTTCGTGGGAGGAAAATGTGGAACCTATCCAAACCTACACCCTTGAGGTGGTGGTAAATTAATCTATCTGTTATCATTGAATAACTGATCATTAATAGTTGGAGATATTCAATAAGATCATAATAAATTAATTAGTCACGATTGATCTTTCTGGGGTAGGATATACCATATTATGTGTACTGATAAAATGGAGGACATATGATCATGGCGAGGTTTGTGTGGAGTGTTGAATTTTATATTTCATTCTAGGATATTAGGGTATAAATTCGTCATTTCATACTGTTGACAACATCACCTCTAAAAGGTATAATCTTCAATCGTCTCTGCCCCGGCAGCAAGAACGCTGGGGCGGTTGTAGTATTCCAGCTTCCCCGTATCTCAGCGAAGGTGGAGGTCTTTAAACCCGCGGGGTTTACGGCGAAGTGAAGACTTGGAGTGAAGGATGAAATACGCAATTGTTGAAACAGGTGGCAAACAGTATAAAGCCGTCGAAGGCGAGACCATTGATGTAGATCGCCTGCCCGACGAAACCGGTAAGCAGATTTTCCTTGAGGACGTCCTCTTGCTCGTAGACAATGAAGAGGTCAAAATTGGTACGCCGATTTTGGCAGGCGAAAAGGTTAAAGCAACGATATTGAACCACTTCAAGGGAGATAAAATCGTTGTCTTCAGATATCGCCCAAAGAAACGCATCCGCGTTAAAAAGGGGCACCGGCAGCACTATACCCGTCTACTGATCGATCAAGTCACTAAATCAGGGAAGGTCGAGAAACAGGTGCTGGTTGAAGAAGGATTTGAAATAGCTGAAGCAGAGGTTAAGGTCGAGAAGGTGGGTATGGCTGTCGAAACGTCAATGGAGACTGCCAACGTTGAGGTCGGTAAAAAAACTTCCAAACCTATCAAAGCTGCGTTTGCCAAAAAACCGGTAAAAGCTAAAACCAAGAAGACCCTGGCGAAAACCGCTAAATCAGAGGCTGACCAGAAGAAAATGAAGTCTTCAAAGACTAGGGTTGAAAAAAGCAGCAAGCCTTCAAAGGCAACGAAGATATCTAGTGCTTCGAAAACCTCACTGGCTACCAAAATAACGAAGAAAACCAAGACAACTAAGAAAAAGTAGATTTGAGAGGCGACAATGGCACATAAAAAAGGTGGCGGTTCTAGCCGCAACGGACGTGATAGCAATTCGCAACGATTAGGTGTTAAACGATACGCAGGTCAATTTGTTCTTTCTGGGCACATTTTAGTGCGCCAACGTGGTACTCGAATAAAACCTGGTCTTAATGTTGACATTGGTTCTGATGATACACTTTTTGCGACCACCAATGGAATAGTCGCATTTGACGTCATTCATGGTTGCAAGCGCGTAAATATTCTTCCATCTGAACAATAAGCTTTGCTTATCGAAAGGATATTCTGTATGAAGACCGATATTCATCCAAAGTATTATACGAATGCTCAGGTAACGTGTGCTTGCGGTAATACTTGGATAACAGGATCCACAAGAGAAATCATACGTACGGAAATTTGTTCGAAGTGCCATCCTTTTTTTAGTGGTGAAATGGCCCGCATCGTGGACATTGAAGGTCAGGTGGACCGTTTCTATAAAAAATTACAAGCTCGCCAAACATATGTCGAAGATATTAAAGCTCGTGAATCTTCTCGTTTCTCTCCCGCACGCCCAATTGCCGAGTTGGAATTGGGTACCCGCGCGACGGAGGCGCTTGCCAAGGCTGGCATTACTAAGGTTGGACAGGTACTTGATAAACTGGGTGAGGGTGAAACCGTTGTCCTGGCAATTGATGGTTTTGGTCGAAAATCCCTGATCGACTTGAAGAAGAAATTGCGTTCCTTAGGGTATGAACTCCCCAAATCCGAGACTGAACCGAATGTATAGGATTTGCACCACCAAAAATCTCAAGTAATCTTTACAGGCAGATGCCATGGGCGTCTGCCTGTTTGCTATCTCATTATTAGGTGAGGTACATCATGAAACATCATACAGGTGCAATTGAAGTAATCACCGGATCCATGTTTAGCGGAAAGACGGATGAGTTAATCAGGCGGTTGCGTCGTGCGACTATTGCTAAACAAAAAGTTCAAGTCTTTAAACCAGCTATCGACATCCGGTATACAGTAGAAAAGGTTACATCTCATGCTGGTTCTGACTTTGATGCAATTCCTATCCAATTTGCTCGTGACATTATCGGATACATACAAAATGATACATCTGTGGTCGGTATAGATGAAGCCCAATTCTTTGAGGCTGATCTTATCGATGTTATTCGTAACTTGGTTGATCGTGGTATTCGTGTGATCGTTGGCGGATTGGATATGGATTTTCGCGGTGAAGCCTTTGGTCCGATGCCTCTTCTTATGGCACAAGCCGAGTCTGTGGATAAATTACAAGCCATTTGTATGGTTTGTGGTAAACCGGCATCCCGTACTCAACGGTTAGTCAATGGAAAACCAGCTCATTATAATGATCCGGTTGTGATTGTGGGAGCTTCTGAGATGTATGAGGCTCGTTGTAGAACTCATCATATAGTACCAAGAGATTGACGGGAATCATAGATTTATGGTTGGAGAGTAAGATGCAGGATTATCATGATTTTCTTTCTGAGATATTGATTCCAGAAGACACCCTCCAAAAGCGAGTTCATGAATTGGGGGCTGAAGTAAGCAGGGATTACGTGGGGGAAAACCTACTGCTTATCTGCGTCTTGCGCGGTGGTGTTACCTTTCTGGTCGATCTGATGCGACATATTACTGTTCCTCATGCAGTTGACTTCATGGCAATCTCGTCCTATGGAACTGGTGCTCGGGAGTCGAGTAGTAATATCCGTCTGACACTCGACCTTCAGACCAATATTCGCAATAAGCACGTCTTGTTGGTGGAGGACATCATTGATAGTGGTAATACCATCGCGTCAGTATTGGAATTCTTGGAAACTCGCCAACCGAAAAGTCTGAAAGTATGTGCTTTATTGGATAAGCAAGAACGTCGTGAAGTGGTCGTCCCCATTGATTATCGTGGCTTTGTGATTCCTAATAAATTTGTCTTTGGTTATGGACTAGATATCGACGAGTATTACCGCAACCTACCTTTCATTGGTGTCGTAGATCTGGAAAAATATATGCCTTCTGGATAGCTATGTCTTCTGATAATAGATCGTCGTTGGAAGTTGATGATAAAAGACCAAGCTCTCCTTATGCTGGACGCTGGATAGCGCGATTACGTGGGAAAGTCATAGCACATGGTGGCACACCAGAACAGGCTCGTCGAGCCGCACAGGGATGTCGTCATAAAGAAATCCCCGAAATTGTTTTTGAACCGACTTTTAAACCCCTCCCTCTTCATCCTTTGGTAAATAAAGTTCTTGAGATACTGCCACCATCACAGGTCATTTATCTGGTTGGTGGTGCAGTGCGTGATGCATTTCTCGGAGTGGTTACTCATGAGATGGATTTTATTGTTCCTAATAGTGGCATTGTTGTTGGGAAGAATGTAGCCCATGAACTTGGTGCGGATTTCTTTCCACTGGATGATAAACGTAATATTGGGCGTGTTATCCTTCACCAGGATGGTGGAATACGCAATGTGCTGGATTTTAGTTCTTATAGGGGTGCAGATCTTGAAGCTGATTTAGTTGGTCGCGATTTTACCATCAATGCAATAGCACTGGACTTACGTACTCAATTTATTTATGATCCGCTTGGTGGAGTAGTCGACCTGCGGGAGAAGAGGTTACGATCCTGTTCGACAACATCTTTTAATGATGATCCAGTCCGCATTCTACGTGCTGTTCGGCAAGCTGCAGCTTATGACTTACGGATCTTGCATTCCACGCGGCAATCTATGACACAGGTTGCCGAATTATTAGTTAATGTTTCTCATGAACGCATTCGCGATGAGCTCTTTCGTATCCTGGAAGGACCTCATCCAGATAGATCCCTAAAAGCACTCGATCTGCTTGGAGTATTAACTGTTTTATTACCTGAACTAATACATTTAAAAGGTTATAAACAACCGTCTCCTCATGTAAACGACATCTGGGTTCACACACTTGGAGTCTTAAATCATCTGGAGTCCCTGCTTGATGCACTTGCATTCCATTGCGATCCGGCTTCCACTGATGATTTTTTTACCGGGCTTCTGGTGCAGCAACTTGGATGTTTCCGTCATCAATTTGTAGATCATTTTTCTGCATTTCACAAATATGATAGATCAATACGATCCTTATTATTTTTCGCTGCTCTTTACCATGATGTCGCCAAACCATTGACTCGGATAATTGACGAGAATGGTCAAATGCGTTTTTGGGATCATGATTTTATTGGTTCGGAGATAGCAAGCAATCGGGCGCGGGCTCTGCACCTAAGCAATGATGAGATAAAACGAGTAATGACAGTAGTACGAAATCATATGCGTGTCCATTTTCATACCAACCGGTTGATTAAAGAGAATAAGAAACCCAGCCGTCGGGCGATATATCGACTTTTTCATGATACAGGTGAGGCAGGTGTCGATATTATTCTGCTTGCATTGGCTGATATTCGTGCTACATACGAGCTCACTTTATCACAGGACACTTGGATTGCGGGTTTGGAAGTGTGTCGAATATTCCTTGAGAACTGGTGGGAAAAGCCGGAAGAAACAGTTTCACCTCCGGTATTAGTGAATGGGAATGACTTGATTCAGGAATTGAATTTGACCCCAGGACCGACCATTGGTCAATTGCTCGAAGCAGTTCGTGAATCCCAGGCGACAGGTAAGATTAATACTCGAGATGAAGCATTAGACTTTGGTCGGCAGTGGTTGATAAAGCGGGATTCAGAGATGTGATGAATTGGCTCTGCTTAATGATCTTAGGTTTGGTCATATACTTCAGAGTAGTGGTCCTCTAATATGTCCTAATATTTAGTTTCCCTCTCGTGTGTGAGATCGAGGAATTTGTGCTTTTTATAGATTGTGACGCAGACTTGATCCTTACCTGATCATTTCAGATTAACCATCACGACCTATCATCTAAAATCACCGTATCAAATCTAAAACGTCGTTAATATCAACTAAGATGATTTTCATGGTGGCAGAGGATATTTTCCCACAACCCATGCATTAGCCTTTTCCTTAGATGCAGTCGTTGGACCTAAGGTTCCTGTCCTTTTTACAAGTCTAATAAGATGAGCGATTAGAACCCCGCTAGGTACAGGCTTGATAAGATAGTCATCCGCACCAGCGTCAAGGATGTTTGCGACCATCCTTGGATTGTCCAGAGCTGATAAGATAACAATGGGTAAATCGCTGAATAACCGAACAGTCTTGCATACCTCCCATCCATCCATTCCTGGCATTATTAAGTCTAGGAGTACAATATCGGGTGTCTGTTCGCGAATGAGCTTAACCCCGTCTTCTCCGTTGTTTACCATCAGTACTTCGAAGCCATGTGATTTGAGTAATAATAGCAGCAATTCAGTCATGGCAATGTCATCGTCGATCGCAAGAACTCTTATAGGCATTAGTAAGCTCTCTTTTCCACCATTATCCTTTATTACTGGGTTATTGTACTTTGCACTTGGTTTACAAATTGGAAAAGGGATTATCCCTAAAAAGTCTTCTGTCTCAAGGCTTTATGGTAAACTATGCCCTTAATTGATATCTAATGGATTCAAAATTTCCGGGAGGTATTTTTATGAAAAAATGGGTTTATCTCTTTGATGAGGTTGCTGAAGCAGAAACATATGCTGGCAATTGGGAGAATGTACGCACTCTATTGGGTGGGAAAGGGTCTGGGCTGGCTGAAATGACACGTCTGGGTGTACCAGTTCCACCAGGATTTACAGTGACTACCGAGGCGTGTAATTCATATTCTGCTTTAGGAAAGTTTCCTGAGGGAATGTGGGAACAGGAACTGGTAGCGCTCAAAGAGGTAGAGAAAAAAACTGGAAAGAGATTCGGTGATCCGACCAATCCATTACTAATTTCGTGTCGGTCGGGTGCAAAATTTTCCATGCCTGGAATGATGGATACAGTACTTAATATCGGTTTATCAGATGTAACGGCCGAGGGTATGGTTAAGTTGATCAATAATCCACGATTTGTCTATGACTCATACCGCCGTCTGGTTGAAATGTTCGGCACGGTTGTACTCGGTATTGCTGATGAAGCTTTCGAGCACCCGATGTCTGAATATAAGGAAAAGAAAGGGTACAAACTCGATACCCAAATGATTGCTGATGACTGGAAAGAGTTGGTCAACATCTTTCAAGCTGTTATCAGGAAGGAGAATGGTTTCGACTTTCCCCAGGATCCATATAAGCAACTAGAAATGGCTACAGAGGCGGTTTTCAAATCCTGGAATGGCAAACGCGCAGTCGATTACCGTCGTGCTACTGATATTCCAGATGATCTAGGTACAGCTGTTAATATCGTGACGATGGTATTTGGAAACATGGGAGAAGACTCGGGTACTGGTGTTGCCTTCACACGCGATCCCTCCACTGGTGAGAAAAAAATGATGGGAGACTACCTCCTCAATGCCCAGGGGGAGGACGTAGTTGCGGGGATTCGTAACACCGAACCAATACAGAATTTGCATCATGAAATGCCTAAAATATACGAACAATTTATGGATATCACTACCAGGCTCGAGAAACATTACAAGGATGTTCAAGATGTTGAGTTCACCATCGAGCGTGGGAAATTATGGATGCTACAAACTCGTAATGGTAAGCGTACTGCAAAGGCTGCTATCAAAATTGCTGTTGATATGGCTAATGAAGGCCTAATTTCAAGGGAAGTCGCTGTACTACGTATTACACCTGAAAATGTCGATACTTTGCTACACCCTCAGTTTGATGAAGAAGCCAAGAAAGGTTTGGAAGTATTTACCACGGGTGTCAATGCTTCACCTGGCGCGGCAGTTGGGCAGATATACTTCGACGCTAATCTCACTGAAAAGATGGGAAAAGAGGCAAAACAGGACGTTATCATGATACGTCCTTTCACAAAACCAGATGATGTGCATGGCATGTTGGCGGCTAAAGGTATCCTGACAAGTGAGGGTGGTGCAACTTCCCACGCAGCTGTTGTTGCTCGTCAATTCGGTATCCCTTGTGTTGTAGGTGCTTCTGCGATCAAGATCGACTTGGAAAAACGAACTATGGAAGTAGATGGTAAAAATGTCAAGGAGGGCGAATGGATTTCTGTCGATGGGACAACAGGACAAGTTTATCTCGGACGTATCCCGACTATCTCTCCGTCTCTAGAGGAGCAGACTGATCTGTTGATCCTACTTAATTGGGCTGATGATATTGCTGCAGTCGAAGGAATTCGTCAATCTCCACCAGGCTGGCCGACGCAAGGTCTGCAGGTATGGGCAAATGCAGACTACCCGAAAGATGCGCGACGCGCCCGATCTTATGGTGCCAAAGGTATTGGTCTATGTCGCACTGAGCATATGTTCTTTGAGCCGGAGCGTCTCCCAATAGTACAGCGTATGATACTGTCCGAGACGTCTGAAGAGCGCACGGCCGCGCTGAACGAGTTGCTACCTTTCCAGTGTAGGGATTTTGAGGGCCTTTTCGAGGCCATGAATGGTTACCCGGTTATCATACGATTGATCGACCCTCCACTCCATGAATTCATGCCTTCTGAGGAACTCCTCCTCGAAGAGGTTATCACCATGCGGGTTAAAGGTGAAACCGGGGGTTTAAACGAGAAAGAGAAATTACTCGAATCAATCAAGGGCATGCATGAATCCAATCCGATGATGGGATTACGAGGTGTGCGGTTAAGTATTGTTATGCCTGAGATAGTTGAGATGCAGGTACGTGCTATTTTTGAAGCAGCAGCAAATATGACACTCAAGGGTATTATCGTCAAGCCTGAAATCATGATCCCACTCACAGGGACAATCAAGGAACTCGAGTGGATACAACCAAGGCTGGAACGTATAGCTAAGACCGTGACGGATGAAAAAAAGGTGTCATTTTCTTACAAATTCGGTACGATGATCGAGATCCCACGTGCGGCTGTTACTGCGGCAGAAATAGCTACACGTGCTGAGTTCTTTTCTTTTGGCACAAATGACTTGACCCAGATGACTTATGGCTACTCGCGCGATGACGCTGAACGTAATTTCCTGGTAACATATGTAGAACAAGGAATATTATCCAAGAATCCATTTCAGACAATTGATCGTGAGGGTGTTGGTCAACTGATGAGATGGGCAATCATTGAAGGGCGCAAGACCCGCCCCGAATTGGAAGTAGGCATCTGTGGCGAGCACGGTGGTGATCCTGAGTCAATCGAGTGGTGCCACATCATTGGTAATAATTATGTTTCTTGCTCGCCTTTCCGAGTGCCGGTTGCCCGCCTGTCTGCTGCTCATGCAGCATTGAAATATGGTGGAAAAAGTATTGTAGAAGATAAGTAATCTGGTATAGTAAGGTCTTTTTACTAATAGAGATATCCCTGTCAATAATAGCTTGACATGGATTGCGATTTTTCTGTTGTAGGTTTCCGGTGTTTATATCAATCAATGGATTTTATGAATGATTATTAGTTAAAGGCATCCTTTTTTACCATATTTCAATTTATCCATCTCATATGGTATTTATGCAAATTGATTAGCGGTCTTATATCGGTTATCGTTTGAGTGCATCCCATCCTGCATATTTTGCTGTTTCGCCTAACTCTGCTTCAATTCTTAGCAATTGATTGTACTTGGCAACCCTATCGGAACGGGCCGGTGCGCCAGTCTTGATCTGTCCGGTATTCAGGGCGACAGCCAGATCGGCGATGGTAGTGTCCTCGGTCTCGCCGGAACGATGGGATGTTACAGCACGCCAGCCAGATCGGTGACAAAGTTCCACAGCCTCGATCGTTTCAGTCAGCGAGCCGATTTGATTAACTTTAACAAGTAGAGCATTCGCTGCATTTTCCTTGATCGCCTTGCGGACCCGTTCGGGATTCGTCACCAACAAATCGTCGCCAACGATCTGGACGCGATTACCGATCTCCTTAACCATCAACTTCCAGGAATCCCAGACATCTTCAGCCAAACCATCTTCGAGCGAAACGATTGGATATTGGTCCACCCATGACTTCCAGTAGGCGACCATTTCTGCGCCGGTCAATTTCTTCCCCTCCCGACGTAGATTGTACTTACCATCTTCGTACAATTCAGAGGCAGCCGGGTCGAGAGCGATGGCAACCTGTTCACCAGGTTCATAACCGGCCTTCTCGATGGCAGCCAGAATGACTTCGATGGCTTCGGAATTGGCTTTCAGTGCGGGGGCATAACCGCCCTCATCACCGACCAATGTGCCATAGCCGCGTTCCTTGAGCACTCCTTTTAGGGTGTGGTAGATTTCCGTTCCCCAGCGCAGACCCTCAGCGAAGGTGGGCGCCCCAAGTGGCATAACCATGAATTCCTGCATATCTGTTGACTGCCAACCAGTGTGAGTACCGCCGTTCAAGATGTTCATCATTGGGACAGGTAATACATGAGCATGTACACCGCCGATGTGACGATATAAAGGTAGCCCAAGTGAATTCGCTGCCGCTTTCGCTACTGCCAGACTGACACCCAGAATGGCATTGGCACCGAGTTTAGATTTATTCGGTGTTCCATCCAAGGTAAGAAGTTCCTGATCAATTGCACCCTGCTCTGTAGCGTCCCAGCCAAAGAGAGCATCAGCTATCGGTCCATTGACGTTGGCGACGGCTTTGGTTACCCCCTTTCCGTTATAGCGTTTTTTGTCGCCATCGCGCATTTCCAGGGCTTCGTGTGATCCGGTCGAGGCTCCGGATGGAACCGCAGCACGTCCCCATGAGCCATCTGATAAAACGACTTCGACCTCAACTGTCGGATTACCACGAGAATCAAGAATTTCCATTGCTGTAATGCATTCAATAGTTTTTTCCATATATTCTCCTTGTAATAATTCGGTTAGAGTTTGATAATAAGTATAATCCGGTTTTAATCTTTTTATGAGTAGTATAATATCTTGAACATGGGTAGATGGAAAATGATGTTTATCCATGTACACAAACCAGTAAATTATATTTTTTCATTTTTTGCAAGCATGGACGATATTTTGCATAATGGGAATAAAAATTCATATAAATTTCGAAATAGTTTTTATTACATCATTAATTATTTAGTATTATTTGTTAATGACAAAACAGGATAAGATTTAAGAAACAGACTTTTATAAATGGATGGAAGCCTATGACAAGGATCTTGGATCTACTATTCTTAGTGTCTTTCACCATATTTTTGTGTTTGAATGATTGATAAGAGAAGTTATGGAATGTTCAATCGTTGTTCCAGTTTATAATGGTGCAGAAACAATCCCCTTGCTTGTCCATCGAATACACAAAAGCTTCCATGAATTGGTAGATTCATATGAATTGATTCTAATAAATGATGGAAGTTTGGATCAAAGTTGGGAAACGATTGTTAATCTATCTCACCAATTTCCTTGGATTGTTGGCATTAATCTATTACGAAACTATGGCCAACACAATGCATTACTCTGCGGTATTCGCACTGCGAAGTTCAATGTGATTGTGACAATGGATGATGACTTGCAGCACCCGCCTGAAGAGATTACAAAATTACTATCCAAAATGGCGGAGGGTTATGATGTGGTTTATGGTATACCGCAGAAAATCCAACAAAACCTTTGGCGTGGATTGGCGTCCCGAACTACACGTTACGTGCTTAAGAGCATTACGGGCAGTGAGATTGCCCACAAAGCAAGCCCATTTCGAGCTTTTCGGACATCAACACGTGATGCTTTTACGAATTATTCTAATCCAGCCGTTTCGATTGATGTATTATTAGCATGGGGTGCTTCAAGTTATGCCTCTGTTCCAATCCGTTATGATCCCCGATTTTTAGGTTCTTCCAATTATTCGTTCAGCAAGTTACTCAGTCATGCATTGAACATGTTGACGGGTTTTAGTACGTTACCGCTGCGGATAACTAGTTCGATAGGTTTTACATTTACTTTTTTTGGAATAATCGTACTTTTTTATGTTCTTGGAAGGTATCTAGTTCATGGAGGTAGTGTACCTGGATTTCCATTTCTCGCCTCAGTGATTGCCATTTTCTCAGGAGCAACATTATTTGCCCTCGGAATTATGGGAGAATACCTAGCACGTATTTACATACACTCAATGGGACAACCCCCATATGTTATTAAAATGATTTCAGGATCAGAGGAGGATTCATAATAAATGATCTTTTCCCATACAACTCTCTTTCGGTCTATCTAGGGGCTGGTAGTCGGATAACAAATAAACCGAAAACCATAATAGAACGAATATGATTAATTTGAATATTGATTATTTACCCCTCGATCAGATTGATCGAATCAGACCATTGTTAGTACGGAGTGTGTACAAACCTATACGCTTCTTAGTTGAAGAATTAAATAATGATCTAAATTTATTTTGGTTTAACTCAATTCTGGAACTAGTGCGGGAAAAGACAGGTTATGTTCTCGCTGCACTCATTGAAGACAAGATTATGGGGATAGTCGTGTATACTGACAATCCATGGGAAACCAAAGTCTTGGGTAAAAAGGCCGGTGTACTCAACTACCTCATAATCGACCCATCGTACCGAGATAATGATTATCTGACCATGCTATTGTTGGAGAAAGTAATAAATCACGCATTAGAGCAGGAAGTCCAACTTTTGTTATGTAAAACTTACACAGATGATGTAATCACTATCCACGCTCTTGAAGCGCAAGGGTTTTTATTGATGGATACGGTTTTGGACTGTTATTTCGATTTTCGTCGATCTCCCCTTGAATGTGTTCAACCATCGCTTTCCAAGAATGTAAACATACGGCTTGGTAACAAAGATGATCTATCAGCGATGCAATATGTAGCACGTCAGGCATTTCAAAAGCATTTTGGACGGTACCACGCTGATGAAAGAATTGGCAAGGGAAAAGCTACTAGTTTTTATGAGGAATGGATAAAATCATCAATAGAGGGTTATGCTGATTGGATCTGTGTAGCTGAAATTGATGGGAGGATTGTGGGTTTTTCAATCTGGAAGAAACCTTCTCCATTGGAGATGGGTCTAGTGATACGGGTTGGGCATTATAGTCTCGCGGGAATCCTCCCCGACTTTTCTGGTCTTGGCTTATTCACAGCATTAACTTATGAAGGCATGAAGCAGATGAAGGATGTCGTAGATATTATTGAAGGTCCTACACATATTAATAATTACGGGGTGCAATCCGGTTATGCTAGGTTACATTGGCGCGTTTGTAGCGATGCTCGCCATTCACTCCATAAATGGTTGACATGAACATGAGCAAATTAGATCCTGCCTCCATACCTTTTAATCGTCCCTGCCTCGTAGGTAATGAGCTCATTTATATCAACCAGACAATAACCGCAGGATGGATCTCGGGCGATGGGATGTTCACTAAAAAATGTAGTAATTACCTAGAGCAAATATTGAACACGCCACGTGTGCTTTTAACCACATCATGTACACATGCTCTGGAACTTGCAGCATTATTACTAGAAGTCAATTCTGGTGATGAAGTGATTATTCCATCTTTTACTTTCGTTTCTACTGTCAATGCGTTTGTATTACGGGGTGCCCATCCAGTGTTTGTCGATATTCGTCCCGATACCTTAAATTTGGATGAATCCCAACTCGAGGAAAAAATCACACCCAATACCAAAGCGATAATTCTAGTTCATTACGCTGGTGTTGGTTGTGAAATTGATACAATCCTTGAAATAACCCATCGCTACAAAATCCAAATTATTGAAGATAACGCTCATGGATTGTTTGGAAAATATAAGGGAAAATACCTTGGAACATTTGGGCCTCTAGCCACCCAGAGTTTCCATGAAACAAAGAACTTTTCTTGTGGAGAGGGGGGTGCTCTGGTAATCAATGATTCGCAATATATTGATCGAGCAGAAATCATCCGTGAGAAAGGTACCAATCGAAGTAGATTTTTCCGTGGTCAAGTGGATAAATATAGCTGGATAGATATCGGTTCTAGTTATCTTCCATCTGATTTACTCGCTGCTTATCTTTTCGGGCAGTTAGAGATGAAAGAGCTGATTCAAGCACGTCGACAGCGCATCTGGGAATATTACAGTACGAATTTAAAAGATTGGGCACAGAGAAGCAATATCCGACAACCAGTTATTCCGAAGGATTGTCAACAATCCTTTCATTTGTATTATTTAATACTCCCATCCTTAAAAGCACGCCAAGCTTTGATTTCGCATCTGGCACAGGCAAAAATCATGAGTGTTTTTCATTATTTACCGCTTCATCTTTCAGAAATGGGACGACGATTTGGCGGAAAAGAGGGTGATTGCCCGGTAACCGAGCGTGTTAGCGATTGCCTGGTCCGTTTACCCTTTTATAATGACCTGAGTGAAACGGATCAGGAACGAGTCGTTGATGCTATCACGAAATTTTCACCATGATCCAATAAGATAGTAATCACCTTCTAGTTTATCAGCAGCAATTATTTTTGTTCCCTGACAGGAGAGATACCAGATCTTTCTATCGCGGCCTGAATAAATCCTGAGAACAATGGATGGGGACGATTGGGACGTGAAAGAAACTCCGGGTGAAACTGACAGCCGATCATATAAGGATGATCTATTAATTCAGATATTTCCACCAGTTTGTTATCGGGGGAGACCCCTGAAAAAATCATGCCATTCTTTTCGAACTCCTCGCGGTAAGTATTATTGAATTCGAAACGATGCCGATGACGTTCTTCTACTTGCCGCTCGTGATAAACAGAGGCAGCCTTCGTACCGGTTATAAGAACGCAGGGGTATAAACCAAGGCGCATTGTTCCTCCCATATCAATGATGGCTCGTTGTTCGATCATCAGATCAATAATTGGATGCATCGTTATTTGGTCAAACTCAGTCGAGTTAGCATCTTCATACTTCAATACATCACGTGCGAATTCAACACACATCAATTGCATTCCAAGACACAAGCCAAGATATGGAACTTTGTTTTCACGGGCATATTTTGCTGCTTGGATTTTTCCTTCTATACCACGAGAGCCGAATCCACCTGGTATTAGGATTCCGTGGGCAGTTGTGACACGATCCCAATTCTTGCCTTTTTCCAAATCAGCTGAATGTACCCATTGAATATCTAGTTCCACTCCGAGTGACAAGGCAGCATGCTTGAGTGCTTCTCTTACGGACATATATGCATCCTGTAATTCCACGTATTTCCCCACTAATGCAACTTTAAGATATGGTTTTGTGCTGTATACTTCATTCACTAGTCGTTTCCATGGTTTCCAGTTGGGCTTTTTGGTTGCTTTTACACCAAGTTTTTTAACCAAATAATCACCAATACCCGCTTGTTCAAGAATTAGAGGGACTTCGTATAGAACTGGTGTTGTGACCAGTGGTACAACGGCACGTTTCTCGACATCACAAAATAACGCAATCTTATCGCATATATCGTCGTCAACGAGGTGATCAGAACGTGCAATAACCATATTTGGTGAAATACCAATGGAGCGAAGTTCAGCTACTGAATGCTGGGTCGGTTTGGTCTTTAATTCACCGGTCGCACCAATATGGGGGAGCCAAGTGACATGAATGAAGAAGGCATTTTCACGACCAACTTCATTCCGCATTTGACGCAGTGTTTCCAGGAAAGGTTGTGACTCAATATCACCGACTGTCCCACCAATTTCTACCAGGATAATCTCAGCACCGGTCGTTTTTGCAACCAACCCAATTCGGCGTTTGATTTCATTAGTTATGTGAGGGATTACCTGTATGGTGCCACCTAAATAATCTCCGCGACGTTCTTTAGCTATAACCTCGGCATAAACCTGACCTGCAGTGAAATTGCTAACCCGGCTCAAACGAATATCAATGAAGCGTTCATAGTGACCTAAATCGAGATCTGTCTCAGCACCATCGTCCAACACGTATACCTCACCATGCTGGTAAGGACTCATCGTACCTGGGTCAACGTTAATATATGGATCAAGTTTTTGAACGGCGACCGTAATACCGCGTTCCTTGAGTAATAAACCTATTGCAGCTGCTGTTACTCCTTTGCCAACAGAACTGACTACGCCGCCAGTAAAGAATATATATTTGGTGGGCATAAGTACCTCATCATAATGAATAAGACACAATTCATTTTACTGGAGAGTTCTTTTAACTTTAATATTATTGATCGAGGTATGGAGGGTCATTATTCGACTCTCTCAGGGCGATAATGTTGACCGTCTATTCTCTTCATGTTAAACTTAACCTTTATTATTACATATAATGAGAGAGGATGTTTTGCGAGAGTACCCAGGCTGTTTATCCGGAATAATTAAACTATTGTACTCGACTGGTTTTTTGACTGGTTACAAACGCGTTTCGGTTTTGGACATAGATGTTCCTGTTCTTGGACTGGCTGCGGAATTTTCATGCTAATTATTTTGTTAATTTTCGCATGCTCAACGACCACCGTTACTGATTGGCTACATATATTTTAAGTGCGAATGCAGCACATTTATAAACATATCCCTTTAGTATATACTATCTTATTCTTAGTTTTGTTTCCCATTGCCCAGAGGAACACGCAACAACAAGGAGACCTGGTGGTCATCGTTTCCCCACAAAAAGAACAGGTCTTGCAGGGTGTCGTTGTCATCTCCGGTTCCAGTTCAGTAGATTATTTTCAGTCGTCTGAAGTCTCTTTTTCGTATAATAATGATCCTACTGATACATGGTTCCTGATCCGGTTGAATGATCAGGAGGTGAAGGATGGGACATTAGCTACATGGGATACGACCATCCTAACCGACCATATTTATACCCTACGTTTACGGGTTAAAACATCGATAGGTAGTGTTAAAGAGATTGAAGTGAAAAATTTACATGTACGGAACTATTCAATGGTCGAGACAAAAACACCTGAGCAAATTCCTTCTATCAACCAACGCATGATCATACCAACGGTGGCACAATCCATCAATCCTTACTCAGAGTCAAACATAATTTCACACAATACAGCGGCGATCAATGAATTGGATATCTACACCAGCATGGCTAAAGGAGCCCTGGTGGTTTTCATCCTGTTTTCCTTTTCGGGTGTAATAATAAGTCTTCGTCATCATTGAGAATTGATGGCTTCTACAACATTCCTCATTGTAGGTTTGGGCAATCCCGGTCGCGAGTATCATGAAAATCGTCATAATATTGGATTCATGCTTGTGGATCGGTTAGCTGAACGATTGAGTATTTCATTCAATCACCTCCGATCCAGGGCTTTGGTTGGATCGACATTGTATTGCGGTAAGGAAATTATTCTAGCCAAACCAGTTTCTTTTATGAATCTGTCAGGGAAGGTTGTTTCAGCGCTTATTCGCTACTATGAATTGCCTTTGACCAACTTGCTCCTTGCTCACGATGATATTGATCTAACTTTCGGAACTATTCGCTTACGACAAAGTGGAAGTTCGGCGGGTCATAAGGGTATTGCCTCGATCATTGAAGAACTCGGTGTGCAAGAATTTACGCGACTACGCTTGGGTATTGGGCGGCCTCTTGGTCGAATGGATCCTGCTGATTATGTTTTACAGGATTTCTCACCGAATGAACAAATTGCCCTTACCAATCTCCTCGAACGAGCTGTAGAGGCAGGACTGACTTTAATTAGCGAAGGTATTGATGTGGCAATGGATAAATTCAATGGGCAAGCGTTAGGGTATTAATCTAATCGATAAGACCAGTGGTTAATTTCGGATTACAACAAGCATTTTTATGACATGAAGTTTCTACTTGATTCCATTCGTCCAATCCCGGCATATCAGCACCTGCTGGAGTCTATCCGGTCTAATAAAAATGTTGCTGGTCTTGGACTGCCACGGACAGCACGTCTACCTATTCTTGCATTGCTGCATTCTGACCTCGGTTATCCGGTCATATTTCTGACCGACAGGGCAGATCATGCCTTGGCAGTTGTCAATGAGCTTTCATTCTGGACTGCAGATTCACAAATATTCTTGTATCCAGAACCTAATCCACTTTTTTATGAGGAAGCTTCATGGGGAGTTAGTACACGCAGGAATCGTATACAGGCCTTGACGGCGTTAGCAAATTATCATCTTCCCTATACAATCAAACCTATTATTCCACCAATCATTATTTCATCCATACGTGCCTTGATGACACGGACTCTACCATGTCGTGATTTCCTCAAAGCCTGTTGCAATCTTGCAACAGGTCTAAACATTCAGCCAGATTCGCTCTTACGTTATTGGTCAGGTGTTGGTTATCAGGTCACAGACACAGTCATTGAACCTGGTCAGTTTACTCACCGCGGCGGGATACTTGACATCTGGCCAATAGCTGAAAAGTCACCTGTTCGCCTTGATTTCTTCGGCGATGAGATCGAGGTAATTCGCAGTTTTGATCCTACTACCCAGCGGACAATTGACAAGCTGGATGCTGTGATTGTCTCACCAGCTCGAGAAGTGCTGCCTGTTATAGCCACCAAGTTAAAGCATAATATCCCTCGGGATATGTTATCCGAGTTTCATCTACCACTTGTGCATACTGATTCGGCCAGTCTGTTTGATTACCTCCCACCACGAGCGTTAGTATTAGTGGATGATTTGAGCTTGGTCGAATTAATGGCAAATGAGGTGGATGAACATGCTGTAAAGTTCCGCAAGGAAAGCATTGCTGAAGGAATCCTCCCTATTGATTTTCCCACACCTTACCTGACTTGGTCAGAACTGGCTGATGGACTCAAGATACGTCCATGGATTGAGTTAGGTCATTCGACAGCTGAGGAAATGGGGGAATCAGCTGAATCATTGACTCGTATCTTCATCCCAGGTCAACGTTTCAGTGGAAGACTAAAACCATTCATCGATCACCTAGTGAATATCATATCCAAAGGCCATAATGTAGTTATCGCTTCACGTCAATCATCACGACTGAGAGATCTTTGGATCGGACAATCCCTTAGTGCACAAACTGATAACCCAATATTTTTAGAGGTGTCCTTGTCAGGAGGTTGGAGACTCGATTATAACTGCGCGATGCCTATAGTACTTATCACCGACAATGAAATCTTCGGCTGGGAACGTCCTCAACCACGCCAACGTCAACACTTAATAGCTGAAACCCCAGAATCTGTTTATGGTGATCTACGTCCTTTTGACTGGGTTGTGCATGTCGATCATGGCATAGGACGATATTTAGGACTTGTCCAGAGAGCTCTGGAGGGTTACGAACGTGAGTTCCTGTGTGTTGAATACGAAGGTGGAGACCAATTGTATGTTCCTATTCATCAGGCTGACCGATTAACCCGTTATATCGGCTCAGACAGTGGTATACCTTCTCCAAGTCGATTAGGTGGTGCAGAATGGCATCAGACCAAGTCTCGCGTAACAGAATCGTTACAACAAGTGGCAGAAGAGCTGCTAGACTTATATTCCCGCCGACAAGTATCGAAGGGATTTGCTTTCAGTCCTGACACACCCTGGCAAACTGAAATCGAGGCTAGTTTCCCTTATGTTGAAACCAATGACCAATTGCGCGTGATTCATGAAGTCAAGATGGATATGGAATCACCACGTCCGATGGATAGATTATTATGTGGTGATGTTGGTTATGGTAAGACTGAGGTGGCTCTACGCGCAGCTTTCAAAGCGGTAATGGATGGAAAACAAGTAGCCATCCTAGTGCCAACCACAGTTCTTGCCCAGCAACACTATGATACTTTTCTTCAACGCTTAGCCACATATCCGATCACTGTTGAAATGTTATCTCGGTTTCGAACACCACGTGAACAAATACAAATTCTATCGAGATTACGGCAGGGTGGGTTAGATATCATTATTGGAACACATCGTTTGATCCAACCAGATGTGGGATTTAAAGACTTAGGATTGGTCATCATTGATGAGGAACAACGTTTTGGTGTAACACATAAAGAGCATCTGAAAAAAATGCGTACTGAAGTGGATGTACTCACCCTAACAGCTACGCCAATTCCACGTACCTTATACATGGCGTTAACAGGTGTGCGTGATATTTCAAACTTAAATACACCACCAGAAGAACGACTTCCAATCGTGACACATATTGGTCCGTATTCGCCTCGTCTAGTTAGGCAAGCTATCCTTCGTGAACATGAACGTGGAGGACAAGTCTTTTTTGTTCATAACCGTGTACAAACAATCGGTGCTATAAAAACCCACCTCAACAAGTTAGTCCCAGAAGTCCGAGTAGATATTGCACACGGCCAGATGTCCGATCACGAACTGGCAGCAGTTATGAGACGTTTCACGACTGGAGAAGTAGATGTACTCCTTTCGACATCTATCATTGAGTCCGGTCTTGATATCCCCAATGCAAATACTCTGTTGGTTGATCGCGGTGATACTTTCGGTTTAGCCCAACTTTATCAACTTCGAGGCCGTGTCGGACGGGGTGCAGTGCGTGCTTATGCTTATTTCTTCCGTCACCGTAAGAAACTACCGACAATAGATGGACAAGAGCGAATGGAAGTCATCGCTGAGAATTCTCAGCTTGGGGCAGGATACTCGATTGCAATGCGAGATTTGGAGATCCGTGGTGCAGGTGATCTTCTTGGTACGCGTCAGCACGGATATATTTCTGAGGTTGGATTCCATCTATATACATGTCTATTAGGGCAAGCAGTTCGCGCAAGACATCGATCAATTCAAGCTTCGATTGGCATTTCTCATGAACCGACTGGTGTGCCTATTAATGTGGATCTACCTTTAACAATAGGTATTCCATCCGATTATATTCCTGATCAAAATCTTCGGTTACGTCTTTATCGGCGGTTGGCAGATATTGAAGATGAAGCAGAATTAGATGCAATCTCACTTGAGTTTATCGATCGGTTTGGAAACCCTCCAGAAATGGTACAAAATCTGTTCTTCCAGATTCGGGTCAAACTGCTTGCTGAAGCAGCGGGGTTGATTGCCATCAATATGGAAAACGGTCAAATTGTCTTGCGCTATGCATCATCTCCTGAGGGAATAGAATCCGACCGCCTGCCAGATCTTGGTCCAGGTATACGAGGCGGTAAGAAGGCATACTGGGTCACTTATAATCGGCAAGATGGCTGGAATAAGCCCTTATTGGATGTACTAGAGAGACTCAAAAAAGTGTCTATCGGCTAAAATCTCCCGAGTAGATTAAATCGATTAATTCAATTATTATCACATATCCTATCAAAGAAACGAAAAGGAGATTTATATGACTGAACAACAATTGCTCTATCTCTCACGGGCTGACGTAGAAGCTGTCGCTCTTGATATGGCAACAATAATAAACTTACTCGAAAAAGCATTTAAAGAAAAAGGAGAAGGTCGGGTGGAAATGCCTCCGAAACCAGGCGTTCATACTATGCCAGATGCCTTCATCCATGCCATGCCGGCTTATATTCCATCTTTGCGCTCAACAGGCATTAAATGGGTCAGCGGTTATCCAGAAAACTATAAGCTGGGTTTACCATATATTACCGGTTTATTGATCCTTAATGATGTTGATACTGGAATTCCTTATGCTTTAATGGACTGCACCTGGATCACTGCCTTTCGCACTGGCGCTGCAACTGGTCTATCAGCTAAATACTTGGCACGACCGGACAGTGGGGTGGTTGGGATACTAGCATGTGGTGTACAAGGACGTACCAATCTTGAGGCGCTAACTTGTCTCTTCCCGATCAGGCGCGTCTATGCTTACGATATCCTACCAGATGTCCAGCAGAAATTCTGCCAAGAAATGTCAACGAAGATTGGCATTGATATTGTAGGGGTTAAAGAGCCAAAGCAGGCTGTTGTCGAGAGTGACCTGGTGGTCACATCTGGACCGATCCTTAAGCACCCGTCTCCCACCATTGAGAAGGATTGGCTGCGGTCCGGTGCATTTGGTTCGGCTGTCGATTTTGACTCGTATTGGACAGGAGGCGCACTAGCGCAAATAGACAGGATTGCGACAGATGATCATGCTCAATTCCAGTATTATAAATCTGTCGGCTATTTCAATCAGACTCCTGATCCCTTTGCAGACTTGGGTGAGATTGTAGCCGGCCTTAAAAAAGGACGCGAACGTGACGACGAGCGCACACTCGCAATCAACCTGGGTCTGGCTATGGATGATATGGCTGTAGCTCCAGAAATTTATCGCCGGGCTCATGATAAGGGACTGGGAACCTGGTTGCCTCTTTAAAGGGATGGCTGCTTATGCATGAGAATTGTTGGTTTTTGGCTCTCTTGGTTACCAGTTTGATGATGAGTTGTAGTACACTCCCATCGAATGTCACACCAACTAGTGATTCTGTTGCAACAATTGTTGCAGAGACCTTACAGGCAATGACCCAACTTGTTCTGACCCCTCTTGTTTCCCCAGTAATTCCGACACCGCCGCAGGTTTCATCAACACTTGCAACACCGACACCTAATCTCGGTAAAGTAACTGGGAAAGTCTGCTACCCTGAAGGTTCTTCGTCAGTAAATGCTTTTTTTCAAGAAAAAGCCAGCAATAAGGTAGTGGAATTGCCTCTATCTAATAACCAGGTGGAATATAGTGTGGATATACCACCTGGAACATATATTGCCTATGCCTGGTTACCAGACTTCTCGATGAATGTGACATATTCCTTCGCTGTACCCTGCGGTTTGACATCATCTTGTAAAAGCCATGAGCTGCTTGAGTTCACCATTCTTGCCGGGCAAACAATAGAGGGTGTTGACCTCTGTGACCGTTTCTCCGGTCCATTTAATGTACCTTATCCACCAGGATATTCACCTGAGGTGACCGTTGGCAGTATTGCAGGCAAGGTGTATGGATATCCCGGCATTGCGGATGCTAAATTGATCATTGTTGCCTTCAACCAGACTACCAAATTCTGGTACTGGTTCAGCTCTGCCACTGGGAGTATAACCTTCTTAATTGATAATCTCCCTCCTGGTAGATATCAGGTCGTAGCATATGATGACGATGGTCGCTCGGGAGGTACAACGGCTGATGTTCTTGTAAAAGCCGGACAGACTACCTTTGTGGATATTCATGACTGGAGCAGTGTTTTTCCGCCCAACCCAGTGAAGTAAGATAAATGGTTGATCCATATTACAAACCCGCTTATTAAGAGCGGGTCTTTTCTTTTGGTTACAAATACGATAAAATAGAACTACCGTTCACTATTCATTCCTCCCTTAGGAACATGGACTTCAAACTTCAAGCTCCCTTCCAACCGACCGGCGATCAACCGGAAGCTATCCGCCAGTTAGTCGATGGTATACAAAAAGGTTTTCGCAATCAGGTACTGCTCGGCGCAACCGGCACAGGAAAAACATATACTGTCGCTTCGGTGATCGAATTGTTACAGAAACCCGCTCTCGTCATGGCGCATAATAAAACACTAGCTGCACAACTATATGCTGAGTTTCGAGAGTTCTTCCCTGAGAACGCCGTTGAATATTTTGTTTCGTACTATGATTACTACCAACCTGAAGCTTATGTTCCACGGCACGATCTATATATTGAAAAAGAAACAGAGATCAACGAGGAGATTGAAAGAATGCGTTTATCGGCAACCACAGCCTTGATGTCCCGGAAGGATGTGATCATAGTTGCCTCGGTTTCGTGTATTTATGGACTCGGTAATCCTGAAGAATATGGTAAAGGTGTTGTCCAATTGCATGTTGGTGAGATCTATCGACGTAACGCTCTTATGCGCCAGTTGGTTGAAAGCCAGTATCAACGCAATGACCTTGAACTTCGACCTGGTATGTTCCGCGTGCGAGGCGATACACTAGAGATAATTCCTGCTTATCAGGATAAGCGTGGTTACCGGGTAGTTTTTTTTGGTGACGAAGTAGAGCGGATCATGGAATACAGCCCGCTGACTGGTGAGATTTTTAAAACGCCCGATCAGGTGGAGATATTTCCTGCAAAACATTACCTTGCGGGGGAAGATAAACTAAAAGAAGCCATATTAGATATAGGAACCGAACTGGAAGAACGTATCAGATGGTTCAAAGCGAACGAAAAGTTACTTGAAGCTCAACGTGTCGAACAACGGACTCGCTATGACCTGGAGATGTTACGTGAGGTGGGTTATTGTTCTGGAATCGAGAACTACTCACGCCATTTCGACCGACGAGAACCTGGCACGCATCCCTGGACCTTGATAGATTTCCTACCCAGTGACTATCTTTTAATAATCGATGAAAGTCACATGACTGTTCCGCAAATCCGAGGCATGTATAATGGCGACCGCTCGCGAAAGGAAACGCTGGTGGAATATGGCTTTCGTCTACCATCTGCCCTCGACAACCGCCCCCTTAAGTTTACCGAGTTCGAGCAGCGCATGGGTTATACAATTTACACGTCAGCCACACCCGGTCCATACGAGATGGGACTTGCCGAGCAGGTCGTCGAGCAGATCATCCGCCCTACCGGTCTGGTGGACCCTGAAGTTGAGATCCGACCGATGAAGGGACAGATCGACGATTTGGTCAAGGAGATCCGTCAAAGGATTGAAGTCGGAGAACGCATCCTGGTCACTACCCTGACCAAACGTATGGCAGAGGATTTATCAGACTATTTGTTGAAGTTGGGTATAAAGGTTCATTATTTACATTCGGAGGTCGAGACATTGGAGCGAGTGGGTATCCTGAGAGACCTGCGTTTGGGAGTTTTCGATGTAGTCGTTGGAATCAACTTGTTGCGTGAAGGTCTTGATCTACCAGAAGTCTCCATGGTAGCGATCCTTGATGCAGATAAAGAAGGTTTCCTTCGTTCTGGTACGGCGCTCATTCAAACCATCGGACGAGCGTCACGGCATATCAATGGTCGGGTTCTAATGTACGCTGATCATATTACTGATTCAATGAAACATGCTCTTAACGAGACAAACCGCCGCCGCGCAAAACAAAATGCCTACAACGAAGAGCATGGGATCCAGCCGGTTAGCATTATGAAAGCAGTGCGAGATCTGACTGATGAAATGACGTCCCATTCTGTTTCCGAGGAAAAGGGTGGGTACAAGATCAAGGGACCGGGAGGCATGCCCAAGTCGGAGTTGACGCGTCTAATCACCGAGATGGAAAAACAGATGAAAGAGGCAGCGAAAAACCTTGAGTTCGAGAAGGCAGCTATGCTGCGTGATCAAATATACGAGTTGCGCGGCATCTTGGCAGAAGAATCCAATATACCACCTTGGAAGAGGATAAAGCTACTGGCAGGGGAGGAGTGAACTGCGGATTGAAAATATTAAGAGCGGGTCAATTCGATGATATTTTTTCCGTTTTAACGCAATAGATTTCATAAATTTCCCTTGGGTGGGAGAGGAACTAACAGAATTGGAATATGGGTACGGCGGACGACATTGGGGGCAACACTGCGCGCCCAAAAGGCGTCCATGCCAACCCGACGATGGGTGCTGAGCACTATCAAATCCGTGTTGATGCGCTTGCTCACATCAACGATGGTTAGGGCTGGATCTCCGCGGACGATCTCAGCTGAAGCGTTAAAACCAGCCAGGGTGAGGGTGGTCAGGTGGTCTTGCAGATGTTGGCTGGTATGCTCCTCTTTAATATCCAAAAAAACTGCTGCTGTGCCTGGTAGCAAATTACTGGCTGCAGCTTGTTCACCCGATAGTGTCCCCAAGGTCGGGATAACAGACAAGAGATATAGTTCGGATCGGTAGGCTCGCGCCAGATATTCAGCGATGGGTAAGCTATCATCAGATTCGATGTCCAAGGGGACTAGTATTCGTCGAATTTGGAAAGGCTGTGGTTCAGTATCTGACTCCGGCTGAAGTAGTAGGATCGGAGTCGTACTTTGAGCGAGGACCTGCTGGGCGATACTACCGAAGAGAAAGTTACGGACACCACTCCGTCCATGCGCACACATCACGAGCAGGTCGGGGTGGAGTTCATCGGTGTGGTTGACAATACTTGCAGCAACGTTCTGGACTTCTGCCTCGTGCACATGCCATTCAACTCTGGTCTTTCGCGAGAAATATTTTTGGACGATTCCGCTCAAGTAAGTGTTCGCCTCTTCCGGTTGGGTCAAGTGGCGCTCTTTGTGGATCTCCCGTGGGGCATTCTCTTCGATAACATGTAGAAGAATCACTGGGGCATTTAAGCTCTCAGCGAGAGAGGCAGCTGGAGACAGCGCTATTTCTGCAAGCCTGGAGCCATCCAAAGGGACAAGGATATGTTTGAACATTAGTCTAGCTCCTTAGAAAGGTCTGGTAAAGTAGGTAAATATTTAAAAATATTATCAAAACCGCAACGATGCTCGCTATGATGGTTGTGATACGTTTGTTGACTAACACACCCATAATGTCTCTCCGCTGGGTGAACTGGATCAAAGGGATGATGGCGAACGGTAGTCCAAAGCTAAGCACAACCTGACTGAGGACCAGTGTGTGAGTAGGGTCGAGACCCAAAGAGATTACAATCAGTGATGGAACCATTGTAGCCAAACGACGGATCCACGGGGGGATATAACGGTGCAGGAATCCCTGCATGATGACCTGGCCAGCCATCGTTCCGACGGCCGAGGACGACAGACCGGATGCTAAGAGTGAGATAGCGAAGACCCAACTGGCAGCCCTGCCCAGTAATGGTTCAAGCGTGCGGTGGGCTTCTTCGATCGTGCCAACGGTTGTTAAGCCGTGATAAAAGAAAGTAGAGGCAGCCATGATTAACATGGCGGCATTGATCAGGCTAGCCAATCCCATGGCGATACCAACGTCGATGATCTCGAAGTGAAAGAGCCGTTGCTGTTGTTTGGGATTTTTAGTCAAGATACGGTCCTGGGTGAGGGAGGAATGGAGGAAAATGGCGTGCGGCATGACAGTTGCCCCCAGGATGCCGGTCGCTAAAAGCACGCTCTGGTGCTCTGAGAAGTATGGGACAGCAGCGTGGTAAAGCACCAAGCCCCAATCCGGGCGGTCGAGGAAAGTCTCTATCACGTAGCTAACAGCTACCACGGCGACAAGAACTGATATGACTGCCTCGATGGGACGGAAACCATAACGTTCCAAACCCAAGATCAAGAAAGTAACCACGGCAGTCAGCAAGCCGGCTACCCATAGTGGGATGCCGAACAGCAGGTAAAAGCCCAAGGCTGCTCCCAAGAATTCAGCCAGATCCGTAGCCATCGCGACGAGTTCCATGAAGAACCACATTATCCAAACGACTGGTTTCGGGTAGTACATGCGGCAATGCTCGGCCAGGTTGTGTCCCGAGGCGATACCAAGTTTGGCTGAAAGCGATTGCAGGAGCATCGCACTCAGGTTGCTGGCGACAATGACCCAAAGCAACTCGTAACCGAACTGTGCCCCGGCCTGGATATTGGTGGCGAAATTTCCGGGGTCTACGTAAGCAACACTGGCGATAAAGGCTGGTCCCAAGAATGGCAGCAAGCGTGCGAACAGACCCTTTTTACTGGTACCCGAGAGCACTTTGCGTGCAGTCTTGACGGTGTTTTCATCTCCTTTGTGGAGATTATGTTTGATCCGCGATTCTTTTGATGGTTTCACCAGAAAGGTACCTCAATGATTGTTTGACCAGAGTCAATTTTATATCTGGTTATTCTCCCCAAGTGGTTTTTCAAAAAATATACCCAATAATCGCGGTAAAGTGAGCTGCAACACCCAGGATGACAAAGATGTGCCAAATCTCGTGAAAACCGAATATCCCGGGAACGAAGTCGATGATTCTGGCCATGTAGACCACAGCACCAAGCGTAAAAGCAATCCCGCCAATCAGTAACCAGATCAGCATACCCAACGGTAGTACTGTCAACATTTCTTTGACGGCGATCACACACAGCCAACCCATGATCAGGTAAATTCCAGCCGTTACCCAGCGCGATGTATTGATGACGAACACTTTAAAACCAACCCCGATTAAAGCCAACGACCAGATGATAGCCAGCAGACCCCACTTCCAAAAGCCGTTGAACCAATTGAAGCATATTGGCGTATAGGTACCCGCGATTAATAAGTAGATAGAAGAGTGGTCGATCTTACGAAGTATTTCGATACACTTAGGTGTCGAGATTGTCATATGGTAGGTGGCGCTAGCTGTAAACATGGCGGTCAGGCTGAGTCCATAGACAACCAAAGAGACTTCTCTTCCAACATCTCCCCAGCCAATAATGATGAGAGCAATCAATCCAATGCCAGCAGCAATCGCTGCAAAAAGATGGGAAAGGCCACTAAAGGGATTCCGTAGTTTCGAAAACATTGACGTTCCTGGTAAGCAGAGTCAGTTATGAGGACTTGTAAGCCAGTAAGAGCAATAATGTGCTGGACTCCGACGCCACACGCTCGACTTTGATCTGAAATCCAGCTTGCATAAAAAGGTCTTTCATCCGGTCGCTGATGGTCCTGACAGGATCGCCAGTTTGGTGGGAAATCCGGAACAATGTGGCCAAGTAACATTCGTGAATGCGATTTCCAGTAATCCAAGCAGCAGGTAGGACTATGAATCTACCACCAGCAACCAGCACACGATGAACCTCTACCAACGTACGTGGATCGATGATGTATTCAGATGGGAAGGTTGCCACGACGGTCTGAAATGAGTTGCTGAGGAAGGGGATATATTGTGCCGAGCCGCAGGCCAAGTTCACGTCGGAAATCCTATTCCTGCGAAGGCGGCGGGCGGCTTGACGACACATCTGGCGACTCTCGTCTAACCCAAAGACAGACAGGTCATTGATATGCAAGGCACATTGTAGATGACCTGGGCCGTAGCCGAGTTCCAGCACGCGGGGTCCTTCAATGTACAGCAGAACGGACAATATCCAACTTCTCCAGCGCCCAAGCGACACCAGTGCGGCGACCAGGTCATAGGTCCAGGCGAAGGAGTGATACAGCAGGTTGAATGAAATATGCAGGAGCTTCTGGAGCAAACGCAAACAGTTTGCCTAACAAAATAAGGGTTTGACCACGATCGTGGTCAAACCCTTGCATACTGAAAGTGGATTTATGCTTTCGCTTCTGAAGTCTCGCTGCCCTTAGAAGATTTCTTAGCAGCTTCAACGACTCCCTTGCTGCGGGAGCGGACCTCTCGGACTAATTCTTCACTGCGGGTGCGAACTTCACGAGTAAGTTCTTCGGCGCGGGCGCGGGCTTCAGCAGCAGCCGCTTCAGCACGGGCAAGGGCTTCTTCGGCAGTCTGGGCGGCTTTGTCACGCAGCTCGATACCGCGCTCTTTTATCAGGGCGCGCGTTTCCTCACCAGATTGAGGTGCGAATAGCAGCGCCACGATTGCACCGGTTAAACCGCCGACAAGAAACCCAACCAGAAAAGCTCCAAAATCATCACGATCGGACATGTTTTTCTCCTTTCATAATTATAATAAAATTTTTGCAATTATCGTCGTTTCAGTCCTAATAATTTTAACACACGTTGAATACCAGCTAAGTAGCTATTAAGCTTGATCACAGGTTCGACCAGGTTCTCGCTCAAGAAAGTAGTAGTGCCACGCAGAGTATTGACGGTCTCGTTCGTAGCATCGAGGATCGGTTTGACCTCGTTCTGAAGCAGGTTGATCAAGCTGGCTACCTGGATAATCAATATAACGAGCGTTGCTCCAATGACCAGCGATTCAAATGCCATGAAGATAATGAAAATATCCCGGATCTTTGCAGTAGTCGTGGCATCCTGATAAAGCCCCTTTACGGCGAAAAAGATCCCTGCCAGGATAAGGATAACCGATAAAACGATCGCAATCAGGATCATCCATTGGCGGCGGACAGAGTCTTTCCCAGCAGCCGGGGTTTCAGTTTCAAGTAGTTTTACATCATCAGAGGGGGTTTCTGACATAAATTGATTATAGCATAATTTATTATAGATATTATGTGACCATACTTTGCTGGAGGATCACAGGCTATTACTATATATACTATTCAATTAGGGAAGAAAAACAAGAAAAAAAGTGAGGCTTGGAATTTTATTAGATGATATTCAACGAGTGTTAGACGATGGAAGATTCAGCCGAACGGATCGTTCATCACGTCCTACGTTGATCGGAATAGAAAATTATCATGGTAATAAAATTGATGGATTTGTAAGTCAATGGTCACATGTGAAGATCTTGGGCTCAAGAGGAATGCCTCTTGACTCCGGTCCTTTATTCTGGTATTCTTAATCTACCGACCGTTCGGTAGGCTCTCGATGACGCGAGACGAAATCCTGGATGCTGCTGCCCAGATATTCCGACAAAAAGGCTTTCATGCAGCCTCGATGCAGGATATTGCTGAAGCGGTAAGCTTGCAAAAAGCCAGTCTTTACCATCACGTTTCCAGCAAGCAAGAAATCCTGCTTGCTCTGTTGGACAGAGCTCTGGAGATGCTTTTTGAGCGCGTCTCGCAAATCTCCAGCCAGGTTATGACCCCTGATGAGAAAATCCGCCAGATGATGCGCTGCTATCTGCAATCATTGACAGAGCATATCGATCTGGCTGCGGTACTGCTGCTCGAACACCGCTCACTTGAACCAAAATTGCATGCCCGCCACGTCCCGAATCGAGACCGGTTCGAGGCTTTGTGGCGGGATGTTGTTAAAGAGGGAGTGCAATCGGGTGTATTCGAGTGTCATGATCCGGCGCTCTCTGCTCGCAGTCTACTGGGTGTGATGAACTGGACGATCACTTGGTATCGTCCGAGCGGTTCACTTTCTATTGACCAGATTGCTGACCATTTCGCCCATGGATTTTTGAACGGTTTACGAAAGCGCTGAAATGGAACCGATCCCTGCGACCAAGATCCCCCATACCTTCGACACCTTCGTTACAACCGGCGGGGCGCAAATATTCAGACTGCCTTTGAATGCGTTCCCCAATTTTTGGGCTTATGCTTATCTTGTCCTGGTGGATGACTACCGTATCCTGATAGATACCGGTTCCGGGTTTGGTGATTCGAACGAGCATCTGGAGAATGGATTCCGACAGGCAAGCGTTAAACTTGGCCGAAGGATCCGCTTTGAGGAATTGACTCACATCCTGATCACCCACGGGCACATTGACCACTTTGGGGGACTGGCTTACCTGCACGAGAGAACCCAAGCACGGATTGGAGTACACGAACTCGACCTGCGCAACCTGACTAGATATGAAGAGAGGATCATGGTCGTAGAGCGCCGGCTAAGTAATTTCCTGGTCGAAGCCGGTGTATCCAATGAACGGCGAGATGAGATCATTAACATATACAAGCTCAATAAGGCGCTTTTCCGCTCAATGCCGGTGGATTTCACCTTTGAGGCGATCGACATGCGTCTCGGTCCATTTGAGATGTTGCATGTGCCGGGACATTGTGCAGGACACGTTGTGATCCGTCTTCACAATATTCTGTTTGGTGGTGATCACGTTTTGAGTCAGATTTCACCACACCAGGCACCCGAAAGTTTGACCCTCTATACAGGTTTGGGACACTATCTTGGATCTTTATCGCTGCTAGAAAAATGGAGAGATGGTGTGAACCTGACATTAAGTGGTCATGATGAGCCGATCGGTGATCTACCTGGTAGATTGCAAGCAATACGCCAGTTACATGCTGATCGCCTTGGGAAAACGCTCGAGATCTTATCTGGACAAGGCACAATTGCAGATGTATCAAAAGAACTTTTTGGTAGTGTAGACGGCTACAACGTATTGCTGGCGCTGGAAGAAGCCGGTGCACACGTGGAATATTTGTACCAACGCGGGTTACTACACATTGTCAATTTAGATGAGTTAGGAGAAAGCCGGCCAGTAGCAGTCCGTTATCAATGTGTGAAATATCCACTCAAGGCATCAGACCGTCTGTCGCCTACGAGACTGGTATAAACATTAATTAAGGAGGAGACATGTATTCTTTCGAACCATCTGAAGAACAAAAGATGTTGGTTGAGGCGGTCAACCGCTACGCTACGAAAGACTTGCGTTTAGCGGCACGTGACGCCGAGGAAGAGGGGAACATGCCTAAAATAATTGTGAGCAAGGGGTGGGAATTAGGGGTACTACAGGCTTCCATTCCTGAGGCTTTCAGTGGCTTTGGCGACCATTCCGCGGTAACTGGTGTGCTGGCGGCAGAGGAAATGGCTTACGGTGATCTGGCTGGTTCTCTGGCGGTGATGACACCGGGACTGTACGTCATTCCGATCCTAATGGGAGGCAGCGAGGAACAAAAAAAGGAGCATATCCCACCGGTCATTGAAGCGGACTGGCATCCTTACACTGCAGCACTGATCGAACCAACCTTCGACTTCGATCCCAACGAACTCATGACTATAGCCAAGGTTGAGGGGGGCGAATATGTACTGAGCGGGACAAAGACTTTGGTCCCATATGCGGCTGAGGCAGAGGCGATGATCGTTTATGCCAATCTGGATGGCAAGACGCAGGGTTTTATCGTCCCGAAGGGTAGTCCTGGACTGAAGGTGGGAGCAGAGCGGGAGAAATTAATGAGCCTGAACTCGCTGCCTCTTTTCACGGTGACACTTGACAAGGTTCATGTTCCCAAGGTCAATCGTTTGAGTGGTGAGGAGGGTCACGATTTCGCACCAATCCTGGCGGCTCAGAGGGTAGCATTGGCAGCAATGGCGGTTGGCGTAGCGAAGGCAGCTTTTGAATACGCGCGCGATTATGCAAAAGAACGTGAAGCCTTCGGTATGAAAATTGCCCAGAAACAGGCGATTGCATTCATGCTGGCTGAGATGGCTACAGAGATCGAAGCCGGCCGCCTTCTGAATTGGGAGGCAGCCTGGATGCTGGATACTGGTAAAGAGGAAGTCAATAAACAAGCTTATCTAGCTGTGACTGGTGCAATAGACATGGTGATGATGGTCACCGATCGTGCGGTGCAAATCCTGGGTGGTCACGGCTATATTCGCGAGCACCCAGTTGAGATGTGGATGCGCAATGGCCGCGGTTTTGCAGCCTTTACCGGTCTGGCAATTGTTTAAAGTGAGGAGGAGACCATGATTGAGTTTGAGATCCCCAAACCGATCGCACAGCAGCAGTTCGTCTTGAAGACAGTTGCTGAGGAAATGATGCGACCACATTCGCGATATTTTGATGAACACGAACATGAGATCCCCTGGGATTACATTAATTTCATGCATCAAGCAATGAAAGCCAGTGGTGTGGGTTCGCTTGCCCCGAGTGAGGGAAAAAAGGAAGAAGACCCCAACAAGCCCAAACGTCCACCTATTGGCTACCAGTTGCTGGCACACGTACTCGAGATGCTTTCTTGGGGGGATGCGGGTATGTACCTGATCACCCCGGGCGGCGGGTTGGGTGCAGCAGCCGTCCAAGCAGCGGGCAGCCCTGAGCAGAAAGCCAAGTTCCTGGCGCGCTTTGCAGGTGAAAAGCCTACCTTTGCAGCCATGTGCATGACCGAGTCTAACGCTGGTTCAGACACTGCGGCGATCCGTACGAGTGCGGTCTTGGATAAAGCAACCAACGAGTGGGTGTTGAACGGCGAAAAGATTTTCGTCACCGCCGGTGACAAGTCCATGACCGAATATGAACAGACGGGCAAAGGTTTTATTGTTGTCTGGGCAACCATCGATCCCTCAGCGGGAAGGGCTGGGATGCGCGCATTCGTGGTTGAAGCCGGGACACCGGGGGTGAAAGTCACCAAACTGGAACATAAGCTTGGCATTCGCTGCAGTGATACGGCTGCTATCGTGCTGCAGGATGCGCGTGTGCCCTTCGACCATATAATGGGCAGTCCGACCATTGAGACGACAACCAAGGGCTTCAAGGGTGCAATGGCAACCTTCGATGCCACGCGTCCACTGGTTGCTGCATCCGGAATTGGAGTGGCCCGGGCGGCGCTGGAGGAAGTTAAGACGGCGCTTGCCGACCAGGGTGTCAAGATCCGCTACGGTTTACCACGTCAGAAGTTGACCAATGTTGAGCGGGAGGTGATTGACATGGAGATCATGCTCCGTTCAGCATGGTTGATGATCATCAAGGCAGTGTGGATGGCTGACAATCGTAAACCCAACGCGCTGGAATCTTCAATGAGCAAAGTCAAAGCGGGTGATGTAGTCACGAAGATCACACAAAAAGCAATTGAGTTGATGGGCCCGCTGGGCTACTCCCGAAAGTCACTACTCGAAAAGTGGTTCCGGGATGCCAAGATCACAGACATATACGAGGGTACAGGTCAGATCAACCGTCTGGTGGTTGCCCGCAATATTCTAGATTACACCGGGAAAGATCTACGATAGTATGTAACTTTATTGAGGACGAAGAAAATTCCATCGAGGTGGGGATGTTTCGTCCTTTCATCAAGGAGGCGACATGACATACAAAGTACACAAAGCAGTTGTCATCGGTGCGGGGACAATGGGTGCGGCGCTGGCAGCGCACCTGGCAAATGCCGGTGTCCCGGTAACCCTGCTGGATATCGTTCCAAATAAATTGACCCCGCAAGAAGAAAAGGCAGGTTTAACATTGAATGATAAGGCGGTGCGCAATCGTATTGTCATTGAAGGTTTGGACCGCTCAAAGAAATCCCGGCCGGCAAGCTTTTTCTCATCCGACCAGTTGGCTTTGGTCAAGATTGGCAACTTGGAAGACGACTTTGATATTATTGGCGAGTCTGATTGGATCATTGAGGCTATTATCGAGAACCTGAAGATAAAGCAGGACTTGATGACCCGTATCGATGCAGTGCGCAAACCGGAAGCGATCATTAGCACGAACACATCTGGCATTCCGGTAAAAGAAATAGCCAACGGTTGCTCGGAAAAGTTCCGCAAGCACTTTCTAGGTACACACTTTTTCAACCCACCGCGGTATCTCAAACTACTAGAAATCATCCCGACCGACGAAACGCTTCCTGAAGTGACAAAGTTCATCTCATGGTTCGGTGAATCCAGGCTTGGCAAGGGCATTGTACTGTGCAAGGACACGCCCAATTTTATTGGCAATCGACTCGCTTTTGGAACAGGCGCGTTTGGGATGTATTACATTCTCGAGAACGGCTATACGGTTGATGAAGTCGATGCCATAACGGGTCCGCTGATGGGACGACCTAAAACGGCCACTTTTCGCCTGATTGACCTGGTGGGTATTGACGTGTGGGATCACGTGGGCAAGAACCTTACCCCAGCTATTGAACATGATACCTATGCCATGCCCTATCTGACCGCCGAGAAGCCGAATAGCTTGATTGGTACTATGATCGAACGTGGTTGGTTGGGTAATAAAACCAAAATCGGTTTCTACAAGGAAGTCCGTACAGATGAAGGCAAGAAAGAGTTCTTGTCGTTGGATCTAAAAACGCTTGAGCATGCTACCCCAACCAAACCGCGTTTCGATTCTATCGGTAAAGCCAAGGACATTGAGAATCTAGGTGAGCGTCTTAAAGTTTTACTCTACGAAAGTGACAAAGCTGCAAAACTCGTCCAAGCGTTGACATACCAAGGTTTCCAATACGCATCAGCGTTGATCCCTGAAGTGTCAGATACGCCTAAACCGATCGATGACGCGATTCGCTGGGGTTTCATGCACGAGGCTGGCCCTTTCGAAATCTGGGACATGCTTGGAGTGGCAGAGACAGCTGAAAAGATGAAAGCCGAAGGTTTCGCACCTGCTGAATGGGTTGACGAGATGCTCAGGTCCGGGGTTAAGACCTTCTACCAGTATCAGGGCGATGGTAAGGTTGGCATATATGACGTTAATAAGAAGAAACAGATCCCCATCAGGAAACCGTCTGGAATGGTCATTCTTTCCGATCTGAAACCGGCAAAGAAGATAATCAGTGAGAATGCCGGGGCGAGCATGTATGATATTGGGGATGGTGTGGCTTGTGTTGAATTCCATACCAAGATGAATACCCTGGATGATGACATTTTCAATATCATTCTCGAAGGATTAGACCGGGTCGAGAAGGATTTTATTGGTATGGTTGTCGGTAATGAAGCAGAGAACTTCAGTGCGGGTGCGAATCTATTCATGGTCGTTATCGCGGCGCAGCAAGGTATGTGGGACAATCTTGAACAAGCGGTAAAAAAGTTGCAAGATATGAACATGCGCATGCGTTACTCTCCCAAACCGGTAGTAATTGCGCCAGTGGGATTGGCTTTGGGCGGTGGTTGTGAAATCTCTATGCATGGAAGCCGTGTTGTGGCTGCTGCTGAAACTTACATCGGCCTGGTAGAGCTCGGTGCAGGTGTAATCCCAGCTGGAGGTGGTACAAAAGAGACGATGCGGCGCATCATCAATCCACCCATGCGCATACAAGGGGCTGAAGTCCTGCCATTCCTACAACGGGCTTTTGAACAGATTGGCCAGGCGAAGGTGGCGACCAGTGCAGAAGAAGCGCGCCAATTCAGTATATTTGGTCCAGCAGACCGCGTGGTGATGAATCGCGATCATTTACTCAGCGAGGCGAAGAAAGAAGTGCTGCATATGGCAGCTTCGGGTTATGCTCCGCCTGTACCACAACAAATCTATGCTGCAGGACGAGATGCCCTGGGTGCGGTGCGCGTTGGTGCATGGATGTTCAAGGAAGGTAAATATATTACCGAATTCGAGGGAGTCATTGCTAGAAAACTTGCCAATGTATTGACAGGCGGGGACCTGAGCCGTCCAACCTGGGTCAGTGAGCAATATATCCTTGACCTTGAGCGAGAAGCTTTCCTCTCATTATGCGGTGAAGAGAAGACCCAGCAGCGCATGTGGAATCTACTTAATACCGGCAAACCACTAAGGAACTAAAGCGGAGGATAAATCGATGAATTCACGAGAAGCTGTAATTGTAGCTGCCGTAAGAACTCCCATTGGGAAAGCCAGGCGAGGTGGGTTGGCAACTGTGCGCCCAGATGATCTAGCTGTAGAAGTAATCAAAGAACTGCTCAAGCGAGTCCCCCAGATTGATCCTGTCGAGATCGATGATGTGGTTTTCGGCTGCGCCTTTCCCGAGGGTGAACAAGGTATGAACATGGCGCGCATGATCTCCCTTCGGGCGGGTGTACCAAACACAGTTCCTGCTGAAACGATCAACCGGTTTTGTTCATCAGGATTGCAGAGTATTGCCCATGTCGCATATGCCATCATGGCAGGGCAGATGGATATAGCTATTGCGGGCGGTTGTGAATCAATGACCATGGTGCCGATGGCTGGATACAAATTCTCACCTAATCCCTATTTTGCAGCGGAAACCCCTGAGATTTATACCAATATGGGTTTAACTGCCGAGAATGTCGCTGCAAAGTACGGGATCAATCGCGAAGAGCAGGATGCCTTTGCCTTACGATCAAACCAACTTGCCGCTGCGGCAGTAGACTCGGGACGCTTTGATCCCGAACTGGTCCCGATCGAGGTGGAAGTCAAGGAGATAGGACCAGATGACAAACCGATCACCCGCAAGTTCACCGTCAAGCGCGACGAAGGACCGCGAGCTGATACCAGTCTTGAAGCGTTGGCAAAACTCAAACCGGCTTTCAAGGAAGGTGGAACAGTAACTGCTGGTACTTCTTCACAGATGTCAGATGGTGCTGCAGCCGTTATCGTCATGTCCAGGGGAAAGGCTGACTTATTGGGTCTAAAACCCATGGCAAGGTTTATCGCCTTCGCTGTGGGAGGCGTACCGCCGGAGATCATGGGTATCGGCCCGGTTGTAGCGATCCCGAAGGTTCTTAAAATTGCTGGCTTGCAGCTCGAAGATATCGATTTGATCGAGTTGAATGAAGCCTTTGCCGCCCAATCTCTGGTAGTGATCCGTGAGCTTGGATTGAATGAGGAAATAACCAATGTCAATGGAGGTGCGATCGCGCTCGGTCACCCGCTAGGGTGTACTGGCGCCAAGTTGACCACGCAGTTAATTTACGAGATGGGTAGGCGCAAGTCCAAGCATGGAATGGTGAGCATGTGCATCGGTGGTGGTATGGGTGCAGCTGCGATCTTTGAGAATTTGCAGTGACCTTTTTGCCACAGCAAGTATTATACGTAAGGTTTTTTTGATTAAAGATAGTGAGATTCTGCAGCCCTTTCAGGCCTCGCATTAACCCAGATAATAGAAGGAGAATAAAATGCCTCTAACAGTTGCTGATCTAATGTCCAAAATGCCGGGTGCTTTCATCCCGGAAAAAGCCCCCGGTCAGGAGGCTGTTATCCAATTCCATTTCACCGGAGCAGAAGCGGGGGATTGGTATGCCGAGATCAAGGATGGTAAGGTCAACGTCAAACAGGGTACGCATTCCAGCCCCAAGATGACATTGACCGCTGACTCGGCAGACTACGTCAAAATTTTCACCGGCGAACTAGACGGAATGCAGGCCTTCATGCAGGGTAAACTCAAGCTGGCTGGTGATCTGAATCTGGCTATGAAGCTTACACAGATGTTTAAAATCCGTTAGAACCGTGCCAGCGGGAGGAGAAAATGGTTATGGCGACATTCAACTGCCGCCATAATGTGTTTAATGCATTTATTAGAGACTCCCCTAAAACTCCAACCACTGCAGCGCAGCGCTGGGTAGCTGCACCAAGGGGGCAACTTTAACAGTACATTGGGGCAGAGACTCGAGGAAGAATCGACCATAAGCCTTGGTTTGGAGGCGGCGATCAAGAATGACGACCACACCTCGATCTGATTTCGTGCGGATAAGCCGGCCGAATCCCTGGCGAAATTTCAGGATAGCCTCGGGAAGATAGTACTCATTGAATGGATCGTCATATGTCTCCGAACGGGCAGCTAACAGAGGATCAGTAGGGACATCGAAAGGTAGTTTAACAATCACAACCACTGATAAAGCCTGACCCGGTATATCAACACCTTCCCAAAAAGAGCGTGTTCCGAGGAGTACGGCACGTTCTGACTCCTTAAAATTTTCTAATAGGGTATTCGGTGAGGCGCCTTCGCCCTGCTCGAAAACTAAAATTCCATGTTCGCTGAGAGGGACATTGATATTCTTCGCAGTACGCTTGAGTTGTGCGTAAGATGTGAAGAGTACCAGTGTTCGTCCGCCAACCACTTTACACAATTGGATGAGACTCCGGTCAATAGCTTGTTGATAACCGGGTGCGTTCGGTTCTGGAATGTCGTTTGCCATATAAAGCAAAGTGGAATTTTCGTAATCAAAGGGAGAACCGAGTGCCAATTCATCAGCTTCATCTGCCCCCAAGATATTACGAATATAGTTGAATTGGCCATGTGTGGTTAGTGTTGCCGAGGTCAGGATAACGCTTGATTTTTCATGCCACAGATATTTTTCAACTAACGAGCTGACGTGTAGAGGTGCGGTGTGTATAGTCAAGCGATCACCGTTTGGTTGAATTTCGATCCAGTATACATGCATTTTTGAAGGATTGCTGATCATGCCATATATATTACTATTTATTTCGTATAGGCGGCGATAGCAACTACTTATATTGGCGATCACATCTTCGAGAATATCGATTCCGTCGGTATACAACTCTGTGGCACCTTTATAGAGTTCGTCAATCATTTTAAGAAATTGATGCATTACATCATTTGCAGTATCCCAAGAATTCTCAATTTCATACCAGCCAGGTTGTGTACGGGTTGATGGGAGAATACGATCTTGCCAAGGATAGTTTCCTGCCTGTTGATTCTCACGTTGAGCTGCCACAAATGTACCGAGCGATTGAAAAAAAGCATTTAATGAGTTTTGCAACCGAAATGCCAGATCAGTAGCATGACTGATTTTCTGGCTTAGAGAGGCGTATTCGGATGGGCGTAGAGTATCCCGAGTATCCAGTAGAAGGCGACCTAACACACCTGATCCAGAACCTCCCACTTCGCGCAATACTCGCTCAAGGTCACTCTTAGTTAGGCGGAAACTGAGCGCGTTGGTTGTTGCGTTTTCTAGATGGTGAGCCTCATCCACGATGAGATAGGCGTAGTCTGGTAAGACATGGCTGTCTGTAACCACATCTGATAGCAACAGGGCGTGATTAACTATAAGTAAATGGGCGGATTGGGCTGATTGGCGAACCCGATAAAAAGGACAAGAACCTCCTGTGCTTTTAATGCAGGTTTCATTTTTGCAAGCATCATCTTCAGCTGAGATACGAATCCATACATCCCTCTCAGCAGAACCAGTAAGATTGATCTCATTACGATCACCACTTGTATTCTCTAATAACCAGACCAGAATTTTTGCAAGTACACGCATTTCTTCTGCAGTTTTCGGACCATATTGACGCAAGTGGCTGAAACGTCGTGGGCAGAGATAATTTGCACGGCCTTTGAGAACTGAAGCACGCAAATTGAGACCGAGTGCCTGACATAGATCAGGTATGTCTTTTTTAATCAATTGATCCTGCAAGTTAATAGTGTTGGTTGAAATGACTACACGGGTATTGTTCTGAGTCGCCCATAATGCGGCTGGAACGAGATATGCGAATGACTTACCAACACCAGTACCGGCTTCAACCATCAGGTGATGACCATCTGATAGTGAATGGGTGACAGCGCGTATCATTTCAACCTGTTCTGCGCGAAATTCATAATCAGGGAAGACCTGTGAAAATGGTCCACCGTATTCAAGGATGGCGGCTGTCACTTCGGGGTCGAGCGGGATAGGCTCAGTGACCGGTTGAAGCGGAGGGATGATTTGGTCTGAGAGGGTCTTGAATGATCCGCCTATTAATCCATACGACTGCTTAGCGGATATACCTTCATGTGAGCGGACACGCAAGACTTGGCGGAAGAACCAACTGGCATCCCAATCGAGCGGTTCGCTCAACCGGACGATCTCTTCGATCAGGTTGAGGGGTAATTCATTGGCTAGCTTGTGTAGACGGGTAAATATTGCCTGAGTAAGACGGGCATCGTCCATGGCACGGTGAGTGGCAGGGAGAAAAATGCCCAGGGTTTTCCCGAGTGTACCGAGATTGTACCGGCTGGCGGAGGGCAATAAAACTGACGCCAATTCATATGTATCAATGACTTGATTCAATTCCAGCACCCGATATTTTTGTAAGAAACCAAGATCGAAGCGAACATTATGTCCAAGAACAGGTGCATCGCCGATAAAAGCCTCAAAATCGTGTAGGATGTCTTGAATGCGAGGGGCTTGACGGACCATTTCATCCGATATACCTGTCAAACCGCTAATAAATTCTGGTATGTGCCGACCAGGGTTAATCAGTGTTGTCCATTCGTTCTCAATCCGATGACCTTTAAAGCGCACTACCCCGATCTCAATAATGGAATCTTTATCAGGATCGAGGCCTGTTGTTTCAATGTCAATGGCTACAATGGAGGTTATCATGTAATGTAATATACAGTCACGTGAGGTTATTTATCAATTTACGACGAGTTAGCGGGTCAATACAAAAGGTGTATCAACGAATACACATACAACACAATCTGGTATGGAGAAAGGTCGGAGTGTGATGAGGTTTATTCAGGAAAAACCCCTTTCAGGGCAACAATCATGGTCCCCGAGATAGGTTTTTCCTTAGCCTGCTTGCGAATAAATTCCTTTAGTTTAATTATTGGCAAAGCTGGGATGGGCGTGTCACTGGTTCGAATCTCAACTCTTGGGTCAGTGAAAACCAATACGGATCGAATCGGAGGAAGTTCCCGATCACTTATTTTCTTTTTAAGGAAGCGCTGCAAGGATTCAATCTCAGCACCAGTTTCCAAATCTGGACGACCAATGCCCTCTTGACCAAAGAGGCGCATATAGCCTTGAAGGAAACCACCACTTTTTTGTCTCCAACGTTTTCCATCAAATGTAATCGTACCGCGTTGGTGCTGAGTCATCAGGATCCATACGCCCGCTGGACCAATTAATAAATGCGAGGCAGGTGTGACATAGTGATAGAGGTTGTAATCACCAGGCAAACCCTTCAACCCCTGGTCGAGCACCTGATCGGGACGAGGCTGACGCCCCCATCGATTACCAAAAGAGATCCCTAACTGTGACAGGAAAAAACCGATCACGAGAGCGGGGACAGCCAAGATAGATAGATTGGGCAGTTTAAAAGTGATATACATACCTGCACCCAGTACAACCAATGCAACCAGGCTGGAGATCTGCCCTATGCGAGCGTTGCGACGTATCATTTTTACATTGCTGATGATTTTCATTAGGTCCTTCCTCTTCACATTTGAGTGCCAAACCAGCTTTTTATTCTCAGAAGGAATAAATGCTAGACGGGACAGCCTTGAGGGATTGTTACCGAGATTATATTTAGGACATAAACCAGATTATATTCAAAATCAACGGCCTCGGTTTATTTTTGTTGGTTTAATCCTGTCCTCGTAGAGGGTCAAGTTGCTGGAGACGGCTTTCATTGAGTAAAATTTACCCATGGCGTGTCCCAACATGTACTTATTTGAATTGATGACTATTTTATCTGAGGTTTCGATAAAAATATTCTTATAGGCAATTATTATTTTTCTTAAGGAGGTTCTTAAGTTGGGTATAAGTACCATGAGCTTTCGTGAAGAATATTTAATTGGTACTCGATCGGTTTCCATCAACGCCAACTGCATGGCATGTAATTGTCCGGTGGCTTTAGGACTTGGGGCAGCAAGATGGAAACCATTAGATGATGAAGCGTGACCAGTAACATCAGTATAAATGATAACACTTCGGGAGAGAGCGCGTACCAAATCATCTAATTAATGGAAGAAGATACCATTGTTTCATCGTGGTCCATAAAAGCTTCAGGTTTGAAATCATTGATGTCACCAGCGATCTGGTTATAAAAAGCATTAGCATTAAATTGGTGGATCTGCACAATACTTAAGGATATCGCTGGTAATCCCTCCCAAAAACCTTTGATACCTGTACCCAGTATACTGACCACGCTCATCCCAGAAATCACTGCACGGCTAGATCTCATTGAACCTCTAGTGTCCCAAACTCTGCTCAATTGCAATCTGGATAGACTTAAGCACACCAGTTTCGACTGCGTCCTTAGCCACACGTATGGCGTTTTTAATGGCAATCGAATCTGAACGACCATGGCCGATGAAAACCAGACCATTGACACCTAACAAGGGTGCAGCACCCGCTTCACTTGGGTCCATCAGTTTCTTGATGCTGCTCATCGCTGGCTTGATCAGCAAACCGCCCAACATTACCAGCACTCCGCCGCCTTTAATTGCCTCTTTTATCTTGTCGACTAAAAGCTTTGCCACAGCCTCTGAAGACTTCAGCATGACATTACCGGTGAAACCATCGGTGACAGCCACGTCGACAACTCCACCAATGACTTCCTTTCCCTCGACGTTGCCAATGAAGTTCAATAGTGTATTCTTCAGCAAGGGATAAGCTTCCCTGACCAATTGGGAACCTTTACCCGCTTCCTCGGCATTGGAGATCAACCCGATCTTGGGATTCTTGATGCCTCGGACATGTTCGGCATAGAGACTGCCCATTATCCCAAATTGCAATAAGTTCTCAGGTTTGCAGTCGGGATTGGCACCAATGTCAAGTACTACACACGAACCAGTAGCGGTCGGAAAGATCGGTGCGAGCGCTGGTCGATCTACTCCTCTGATCCGACCGAGGCGGAATAAGGCTGTAACCATTGCTGCCCCGGTATTTCCGGCGGTAACGAAGGCATCTGCTTCACCTTTTTTAACCAAATCGATGCCGACAGCCATGGAATTTTTTACATCCTTATGGCGCGCCTTAAAGGCCAGTTCTTCACCTTTGTCTTCCATCGTCAACATCTCCGGCGCATGGACGATGCGGATGGGGAGATCGCCAATATTTCGCTCTTCCAACAGTGGACGGACTTTCGTCTCATCGCCGACCAGGATGATTTCCACCCCATACTCGCGGGCGGCCATGATGGCACCTTGGATATCTGGCAAGGGGTGGTTGTCACTGCCCATGGCATCAACCACAATTTTGGTCATTTATTGCCTCCATGCGTACAGGAAAAAAACACAACGCAATACCTCATCAAGCGAAGAGATTGAAATTCGGGGACTGTGCTTGACAGGCATCTGGACGTGATTATAATACGACTGCTGGCGCTGGTGCTGGAATTGGCAGACAGGCATGGTTGAGGGCCATGTGCCGCAAGGCGTGGGGGTTCAAGTCCCCCCCAGCGCACACAAAGTCCCCTGAATCGATCGGGGACTTTTTATCCCATACTATAAGGGTACAGTTCAATTGGTAAGTGGTTTGGTTAATGTCAGAGATATATTTAATAAATGGTTATATTGACCAAGAGAAATTTGGGAATAAGTAAGCTATGTATTTACTCTATTACTTATATAAATAAAGTCAATAAATCACACCTGCAATCTTTAGGAATATAAATAAATATGATCCCCGAGAGGCTAGTTAGAGATATTTAACGACAAGGGAGCTATGGCAGATTATTCTTCTATTCTCATCTTTTCCTCCAGCCAGCGGACTGCACCAGAAAGCAGGAGGGTCATGGAAAGATAAAGGAAGGCAACCATATTAAATGTTTCCAGCACACGGAAGGTACTGGCACGACGTATGCGACCCATCTGGGTCAGCTCGGGGACAGCCAAGACCGTTGCAAGAGAAGAGTCCTTCAAACAGGCTATAAAGTCATTTCCAAGGGGCGGTAGAACGCGGCGAATCGCTTGTGGCAGTATGATAAAGCGCATCGCCTGGAAATACGTCATACCTACTGAACGTGCGGCTTCCATTTGTCCCTTGCCGATTGACTGAATACCAGAGCGGAAGACTTCTGCCTCATACGCCCCGTAACCAAATGCCAGGGCAATAACGGCACGTCCTTCCATCGGAATCACACGAATTGTGAAATCGGACAATCCCAGGAATAATCCACTGTTAGGTGCAAACGTCAGCCCCCAGCTTCCCAACCCTTTAACCACTTCTACGAATACAGGGAATATGGCGAAAGCGATGTACAACAGGAGGACGACCAACGGAACGCCGCGTACAGCTTCAACATAAAATGTAGAGATGTTAAATAGAAAGACGTTTTTAGAAACACGTGCTAATCCGGCAATTAAGCCAATTGCGGTAGCTATAAGATAGGAGAATAGTGTAATGCGTAAAGTCGTATAAATACCCTGAGTCAGGTAAAGAAAGGTATCTTGATAGCTTTGTGAAGTTAAGATCAGGTAGGTGATCGATAGACCAGCAAGGACGAGAGCGATTGCCCACCAGGGCCACTTTGATATCTTCAAATCTCCGGGGATCAGACTGGGATTCCTAAGTTCTTTTGTAGATTCCATTGACTACTCCCTGTAATTATAATCAGCGGGATGGGGGCTTAGCCCCCATCCCGTAGATGGTCAGAAACGGCATGATTGGATCTTACTGAGTGAGACTCCACTTTTTATTCAACGCTTCGAGGGTACCATCTGCTATCATGGCTTCCATTGCTTTGTTTACTTGGGCAACAAGCGCGCTTCCAGGTGGGAAAACAAAGGCCAGTTTCTCATCGGAAGTGATCTGAGCACCTATCTTGAGTTTTCCCTCGTTCTCTTTCATATATCCAGATGCAGAGACGTTGTCAATAACGACACCGTCAATATCGTTGGAAATTAGAGCCAGGACAGCGCCGCCAAAATCTTCAAAGGATTGGATTTCCTTGTCAGGGAAGGTTTCTTTCGCAACAATTTCATTGGTCGTACCGATTTGTGTACCAACAATGAGGTCTGGATTGGACTTGAAATCGTCCAAAGTTGATATCTCATCGACACGAACAAGCAAGGTTTGACCAATGGTTACATATGGGATCGAGAAATCGACAATCTTATCGCGTTCCTCTGTAAAAGTCACACCATCAGCCAGCCAGTCAAATTCGCCAGCCTGCATGGCAGGGAAGATACCATCCCAAGCGGCCTCTTTAAATTCAGGTACACAATTGATACGCTTGCAAATCTCACGTACGGTGTCATAGTCCCAGCCAACACCTTCTCCAGTGGCCTCATCAATCATGTTGAAGGGTGGATAGGCATTTTCAACTGCAACAACGACCGTCTTCGCCTTGGGAGCGCAGGCTGTTAAGACCAAGCTCACCAAGATCAGAGCACTGAGGATAATTGATAGTTTCTTCATCTCTTCTCTCCTTTTGGTATTTTATTGCCGTTTCTGAGGACAATAAATGTCGTCTCCCGACATTTCAGCATACATAAGCATAGACCAAGTTTGGATTTTAAGCAAGAGGATTGAGATAGTATTTTTTTGAGGCTTTTCTTTAGATTAGGTAAAACCCGGTGGTAAAATAATAAAAGAAGGTTTGCCTTTACAATTTCCAAAGGATGAAAAGATGAGTGATAAATTTCCCAGTGATAGTTGGTTGAAAAATCTAGATAATAAGCTCAATTCTGACGAGCGCTATGCTCAGATTGCTAAGAATTGGGAGGGCGATCTATGCTTTGTCATTGAACCAGATGGTAAACTTGAGGAACAGGTCATTATGTACCTTGATTTATGGCATGGTAAGTGCCGTAAGTCGCAAATGGAATATGACCTATCAAAACATAAACCTGCCTTCATCCTGAAAGCTCCTTACAGTAATTTTACCCGTATCCTGTTGGGGCAACTTGATCCGATGCAGGCGATGATGACCCGCAAGCTACAGGTGCAAGGAAACATGGCTGTTATGATGCGAAGCATTCCAACTGTGCTGGATTTCGTACGGTGCGCGCGGGAGGTTACAAAAGAGATTCTTTAATATTTACCAATCGAGACGAAGATGCAGTCCATTTTAAAAATCGATTTATCAACCTGCACAACAGATGAATATATAATCCCAAAAGAGTGGGAACGAGATTATCTGGGCGGCGCATCTCTTGCGGCGCGCTTGCTTTATTCATCTTTGATTCCCGATTTAGATCCGCTCTCCCCTGAAGCACCATTGCTATTAATGACTGGTCCATTAACCGGGACCGCTGGCCCGGCTGTTGGACGCTTCGTTGCCTCCGGGCGATCACCGCTGACCGGACTGTGGGCTGAATCGAATTGCGGAGGATTCTGGGGGCCAGAACTCCGTTTTGCCGGTTACGATGGTATTTGGATCACGGGTAAGGCAGAAAACCCGGTTTATCTATGGCTTAATAATGGCATGCTCGAGATTAGAGATGCTTCGGGTTTATGGGGGCAAGACACTTATGAAGTCCAGAATTCTGTAAAAAAAGAATTAAACCAGCCATCGGCACATGTTCTAGGTATCGGGCCGGCTGGTGAAAGGTGTGTGCGTTTTGCGTCAATCCTTTGCGATCATGGACGCACTGCCGGACGTACAGGTCTTGGCGCGATTATGGGTAGTAAAAACCTTAAGGCAATTGCGGTATACGGTAATAATAAAATCTCTCTTGTCGACCAAGAGCGTTTTGAATCATTACGATCAGCTGCAAATCGTTTATTAAAAATGGACAATGTGAGCCGGGTTATGCATGATGTTGGGACAGTAAGTGGTGCGGATTACTCAGAATATTTAGGAAGCATGCCCAAACGATATTACCAAGATGGGATATTCAAGGATATCGATAAAATCTCCGGTGCAACTCAGGCTGAAACTATCCTGGTTGGAACAAGTGCATGTCACGCCTGTGTGATTGCGTGTGGACGAGTGGTATGCCTAAAAGATGGTAAAAAGCGAAAAGGTCCTGAGTATGAGTCTACAGTTGGTTTTGGTCCTAATCTATTAGTGAGTGACTTGGAGGCAATTACAAAGCTTAGTGAAATCTGTGACAGATATGGTGTGGACACAATAAGTATGAGTAATACGATAGGCCTTGCCTTTCGGTTATATGAGCGAAGAATAATTAATGCGACCGATGTAGGTTTCCCTCTACTTTGGGGTGACACATCAGCAATCGAGGAGCTTATCCACTTAACCGTCCGGCGTAATGGCATTGGTGCTTTACTGGCTGAAGGTTCGTTACGATTTGGGCAACATTTTGGTGTTGAAGATGAAGCGATCCAGGTCAATGGTCTGGAAGTAGCTTACCATGATCCCCGCGGTGTTTCAGGAATGGCATTGGTGTATGCCACCTCACCACGTGGTGCTTGTCACAATCAATCGGATTATTTCTATGTTGATTGGGGTCAGGCAGAACCGAGCCTAGGCCTTGAGTTTTTCTCCCGCCAAGCTGGTGCAGAGAAGGCGGCGAATGTTGCCCACCACCAAGACTGGCGGACAATCACAAATGCACTGGTCATGTGCTTTTTTGCCAACGTCACTGCTGAAACTACAGTAGATCTGATCAATGCTGCTTGTGGCTTGGATTGGACTGTTAAGGACATGCTACGTGCTGGTGAACGTGGATGGAACTTAAAAAGAGCGATAAATAACCGTCTTGGTCTGACACAATTCAATGATAGATTACCAAAAGCACTGCTGGAACCTTTACAAGATGGTGGTGCGGCAGGATATATCATTCCTTTCAATGAAATGCTTATGGCATATTATCACGCCCGTGACTGGGATCCAGGAACGGGACGCACAACAAGAGAGAAACTCTATTCATTAGATCTAGGTGATGTCGCAAAAGATTTGTGGGACTAACCTCGTAAAACAAGTCTAAGGATAATAAACATTTTTGGTAATATTATAGAAGAGGAACGCAGAATGAAACTGGTTAGTGTTGCAGAAATGCGTATGATCGAACAAGAAGCCGATTCAAGCGGTATCTCGTATGCTGATATGATGGAAAACGCTGGTCGTGGGCTTGCAGATATTCTGCTTGAATTACCTTACGAAGAGGGTGAGGAAGAGCTTGAAATTATCGGGCTGGTGGGACCAGGTAATAATGGTGGTGATGCATTGGTAGCCATGGCACAAATGGCGGCTCAAGGCTGGCGGGTTCGGGCTTACCTGATCCAGCGAAAGTTCTATAACGATCCGTATATCGAGCGTCTCCAACAAGCAGGAGGAGAAATCATCCAAGTTGAAGAAGATAAAGGATTTGAGATGCTATCTGCTTTCCTGGGAACAGCCACAGTTGTACTAGATGGTGTACTTGGTACAGGGATTCGGCTTCCACTTAAGGGGGAGATAGGGGGTGTTTTGAAAGCAGCGAAGGAAGAAATCACCAAGCTAGAGTTTCCACCTTATATCGTTGCAGTCGACTGCCCCTCAGGTGTTGATTCCGACACCGGGGAAGCCGCGGAGGAATGCATACCGGCTGACCTTACCGTGACGATGGCAGCTGTTAAACAAGGCTTACTACGTTTCCCAGCTTTCTCATTGATTGGTGATCTACAAGTTGTAGATATCGGTATCAATAACAGGATAAAAGGGTGGGATAAGATCAAACATGAAGTATCAGATGAAACCGCTATACGGCTTATTCTTCCCCAGCGACCACGTGATGCACACAAGGGGACGTTTGGTACAGCATTGGTCACAGCTGGGTCAGTTAATTATACAGGAGCAGCGTTCCTGGCTGGTAAGGCAGCTTATCGAGTGGGTGCTGGACTCGTGACTCTTGCTATCCCAGCCCCATTACATCAGGTTTTGGCAGGGCAACTTCCTGAAGCAACCTGGGTGTTGCTGCCGCATGAACTAGGTGTGATCTCAGAGAATGCTGCGGAAGTCTTGAGGAAAAATCTTAAACAAGCTACAGCACTTCTAATTGGACCGGGTTTTGGCATGGAAGACACCACATTAGAATTTATTCTAAAGTTGCTCAAAACTAAATCTGACCTTAAAAAGGGTTCGGCACGCATTGGTTTTGTACAAAACGGGAAAGTACAAACTGAAGAGAAAACGGTTCCATTACCACCACTTGTAATTGATGCTGATGGTTTGAAATTGCTTGCGAGAGTACCAGATTGGCCTACATGTCTTCCACCCTTTACTATACTAACACCTCATCCTGGTGAAATGTCAGATCTCACAAAACTGACAAAGGACACCATCCAATCTGACCGGCAGTTGATTGCGAGCAAATTTGCCCAGCAATGGGGGCATGTTGTCGTACTGAAAGGTGCTTTTACAGTAGTCGCTGCGCCAAATGGACAAACAACTACAATCCCATTTGCCTCTGCAGCGTTGGCGCGAGCTGGGACAGGTGATGTACTGGCAGGGATAATTGTTGGACTGCTTGCTCAAGGTGTGAAGGCATACGAGGCAGCTATAGCTGGTGCCTGGATACATGCCAAAGCAGGTCTGTATGCGGCGAAGTTGATCGGGAACTCTGCGTCAGTACTGGCAGGGGATGTATTGGACTCAATATCTCAAGTAATAACCGAATTAGAATAATCGGATTTGTTCAATTTCAATGTATATATAGGCATGCAAATCCATATCCCGATTGAATTATATGAAATCCGATATTCTGGTTTCCATTGAATACGATCTGTCGGTCATTGATATGTGCAAATCAATAATCAGGGAGGTTGTTTCTTGACAAGCAATTGTATTTAGTTTGTCAACTGTGGATTATCTGCAAGGATCAGGGAGAAAGGGGATAAATATTTTGTCATGTTAAGGATAAAAAAGGCGACCATTTATATTGGTCGCCTTAAAATCACCATTTATGTTTACTAACTCTTTAAGAATTCCTCGAGAGCCTCTTTGCTGATCCGGAAGGCATTTCCAAGTTTTTTTGCCTTCAAGTCACCTGCTTTAATTACAGCAAGTACATCCTCTTCGGAAACGCGCAATACTTGGGCAGCTTCAGCAGGGGTCATTATATCAGGCATACTGCCAACAGGCGCTTTGGTGGATGCAGTTTGTTGCGGTGTTCCTGTGGTGGAAATGGCTTGTCTAATCGCGTCGCCAACGCCCATACCAGCACCAATACCGGCTGTTAAACCTGCACCACCACTCGGATTTTGAGCGGCATCGCGCATTGCATCCGCAGCCTGGAGTTGCGTGTAGGTAGCCATGTCAAGCATACCCATATCGCGTAATTCTTGGGCTGACTTTTCGGATGGTTTCAGGTTACCAATGTAGAAGGATTTAAGGATCATACCGATAGCGGCAAAATCATCCTGTGACTTAGCGCGTACACCAGCACCCAATTCCTCGGTTAAACCGATCATCTCGGGAACACTATTCTTGGCTGCTGTTTCGCCGAGAATATCCTGAAGTTTTGACAGCAACATTGTACGTAACCGTTCCTCGATCTCGGCGGTGCGATAAGCACCCTGTGTACCAACGATTTGCGTGACGAACTGTTGGGGGTCGCTGATCTGGAATGAGTAGGTTCCAAATCCCTGGAGAAGCGCTACACCAAGGCCCATGCCGGGATTACGGACAATGATTGGTTGAGGCGTACCCCATTTGCGGTTGGCAAATTCTTTCATTGATACAAAATATACCTCTGCCGGGAATGGAGTGCGTTCGTTGAAGGCTTTGCCAATAAAATCGATCAGAAACGGAATATTAGCAGTAGCAATCGTATGACGACCTGGACCGAAGACATCTAAAGCATTGCCATCGCGGAAAAAGACAGCATTCTGGGCTTCACGTATGATCACTTGCGAGCCAATTCGATAGTCACCGATGCCAGTTTCGGGGAAGCGATGGACAATTTCGTCCGCCATTTCATTTGGATATTCGATCACATCAAATATTCTGGCCATTATCATATCTCCTTATTAGAACAAAGTTGAATCAAACTTATTATAGCCTATGCAAGGCGCTAATACAAGACGATCTGTATCGAATATATATACGTGATCTTTGGTGTAAAGTATTTTTAATGGCTATTGTAGAATTATATATCAATCGGAGAGTTTGTAACTAGTCTAAATCCAACTTGGTAATCTTCATCGATTTGCCAGTTCCGTCGCTGCGAAGCATGATAATTTCTGCCATAATACTGACAGCAATCTCCTCAGGTGTTTCGGCATTAATCTACAGGCCAATAGGTGAATGTATATTAGCCAGTTTCTCTTTGGGACACCCTTTACCAATGAGTTCTTTGATGGTCGATGTCCAACGACGGCGAGAGCCGATGATACCGATATATGCAGCGGGTGTATCAAGGAGGGCAGGCAGACCGGCGACATCAGTTCTCATTCCGCGCGTAGTAAGTATTAGATAGGTTTGTGGGGTAATTTTTAAGTGATGAGGTAGGTCAGCCATCGGTACTGGGTAGAAGACGTCAGCATCCGGATTGGCTTCAGGAGTGCAGAAATCTATCCGATCGTCTGAGACTGCAACTCGAAAACCGAGCCACTTGGCGAGATGGGCAACAGCCTTGCCGACATGTCCACCACCAATTATTACGCCTAAGGGAGGGGTAGGATAGGTTCCACAAAAACCTCCACCTGACCACCGCACACACCGGGATCACCGCCCGAGGGGTCGATCAAGCTGTATGCAAGCAAGCGGGGTTTGCCATCCTGAAGGGTTTGCAGTGCTTCAGCGACAACATGGTTTTACAATTCACCGCCGCCGATCGTGCCCATAATATGCCAATCGGGATAGACCAACATTTTACTGGTCGAATGACGCGGGGTTGAACCACTGCTATTTATCACATTTCATAGAGTTGCGGATTCGATTTTCTCTTTGAGTTCAGCGAGACCATAGAATATTGAGGTCATAGTTGAATATCTTTAACTCCATGAGATTCAGCGGTTCGGTTGTTGTTGTATCGCTCTCCAGACTTTCTCAGGCGTGATGGGATTGGCGTCGATATCCACGCCGACGGCATCAAAAACGGCGTTGCCGACAGCCGGAGCAACCCCATCCATTGGGATCTCAGCTACAGCCTTGACGCCGAATGGATGAGTCGGCTCGAAGGTTTCGACGAAGATAGTTCTCAGTTCGGGCATTTCATCTGCACTGAAGATATGATAGCCTTCAAAATCTTTTTCGATAGGATGACCTTGCTCATCGTAGCGCATCTCCTCGCAGACTGCATAACCAAGAGCCTGGGTCATGCCACCTTCAATCTGACCTGAGGCAGTCAGGGGGTTGACAATCACGCCGGAGTCGACCGCCATGACCAGTCTATCCACGATCACCTGACCAGTTTCTTTGTCCACTGTTACTTCAGCAAACTGGGCAGCAAAAGGTGGCGGCGAGACTGGCGACATATACGAAGCCACGGCCATAATCTGCTCCTGGTCAGACTGATGCAGGGCGTTGTGGGCGACTTCGGCGAGAGTAACCGAACGTCCATCGGGAGAGGTGGCATGCCGATCAGCTAATTTTATCTCCTCTGGTTCAACATTACCCAACATTTTCGCGGCGCGGATCCTAATCCGTTCGGCGACCTGTTTTGCCGCGTTGACACTTGCAGCGCCAGAGACGTAAGTAGTGCTGGATGCGTAGGCACCTTTGTCGAAGGGTGTGAAATCGGTATCGGAAGAGTAGACAATGATATCTTCCAATGGTACACCAAGCACTTCGGCAGCCATCTGGGCCAAGACAGTATCAGAACCAGTACCCAGGTCAGTTGCACCGATCAACAAGTTGAAAGAACCGTCGTCATTCATCTTGATACTGGCACCGCCCATATCCAGATAAGGTATTGCCGTACCCTGCATGACCATGGCGACGCCGATGCCCTTGCGTTTGGAGGGTGTAGCTGTGTGCCAGTCAGGGTTGCCATATTTCTGGTCCCAGCCGATGGCTGCTTTACCCTGTTGTACACATTGCTCAAGACCGATCGTATGAATAATTTCCGGACGCGGCTCACGACCCTCGCTCCAGGCGGTACTGAAGGGATGCAGCTCACCAGAGTGTAAGGCATTCTTCAGCCGAAACTCTAACGAATCCAACTTGAGACCGCGAGCGATCTTTTCCATATGACGCTCAACTGCCCAGTAACCTTGGGGGACACCGTACCCGCGGTATGCACCGGCTGGTGGATGATTCGTGTAGACAATATCTGCGTAGAAACGGATATTGGGTGACTTGCGATATTGTCCGTCACCGACATAAAGTGCCATGGATTTGTGACCAGTATTACCGGTTACAGTTAGTGCATGACAACCATACGCACCGGTGTCTGTCAGAACGCGCATCTCATTGGCAGTTATCGTACCGTCCTGTTTTACACCAGTCTTCATCCATATGCGCATCGGATGGCGCGACCGAGAAGCAGTAAATTCTTCTACGCGGTTGCACTCATAGATGACCGGACGCCCAGTGGCGATAGTCAGATGAGCAGCGACATCCTCGACCAGAACCTCCTGTTTACCCCCGAATCCACCGCCGATACGAGGCTTGATGACACGGATGCGCTTGATTGGTAAGCCAAGCACCGGCGCTAATTGACGCCTTACGTGGAATGGGACTTGGGTGCTGGTACGGATCACCAGGCGGTCGTCTTCATCCCAATAAGTGACAACAACATGCGGCTCGATGTGTGCCTGCTGAACCTTGGGCACATCGTATACACCTTCGTAGATTAGATCGGCCTGTGTGAAACCCTTCTCAACATTGCCGATATCAATGCGGATCTTGGCTGCCAGGTTACGAGATGGATCAGAATCGGCAAAGTTGACGTACTCTGGTTCATCATGCAGGATTGGTGCGCCGGGTTTCATTGCGTCGGCAGGATCGAGCAATATGGGTAGTTCTTCGTATTCGACTTCGATCAAATCCAAGGCGTGTTTGGCGATCTCGGCCGTCTCAGCTGCGACAAAGGCAACCCGATCACCCACGAAGCGGACTTTATGATCAAGTGAAAATGTATCAAGTGGACCGGGTATAGGATCGGACTGACCTGCTGTTGAGTACACCACGCGCGGGATGTCTTGCCAGGTCAGAACTGCCGCAACACCGGGCAGGGTGCGTGACTTGCTGACATCAATTTTCTTGATCCTGGCATGAGCGAATGGGCTATGCAGCACCTTGGCGACCAACATGTCACGCTTTTCAATATCGGCAGTGAAGGCTGGTTTACCCTGGACGAGTTTGATGGCATCAACTTTGATATCAGGTTTGCCAATACGCTGGAATGGCTGTACCTGTGGGATAATTATTATCCTGGGTGTGATTCGAACCTGTGTTTCTGGAGTGGAGGTTGTGAGTGATGTTGGGGATATTGGCTCTTTGGATTGATCGACAAAATCGAATATGCCTCCAACCTCAATTGGTTCAACGGCTTCCCCACGCATCCTCGCTGCAGCTCGTAGCACTGCCTGGACAGGTTTTAGATAACCTGTGCAGCGGCAGAGAATCCCAGAGAGTGCCTCGCGAACATCGTATTCGGTTGGATTGGGATTTTTATCTAACAAAGCCTTGGCGGCGAGCACTTGGGCTGGCGTACAGTAGCCGCATTGAATAGCTCCGGTTTCGATGAAAGCCTGTTGGATGGGATGCAGACCGTCTGTGATCTTCCAACCTTGTTCCGGGCGTTCACCCAGGGCTTCGGCGGTTACAATCATATGACCCTCAGCCTGTGCTGCTAACATAAGACAAGCGTTTATAGGTTTATTATCAAAAAGAACGGTGTCTGAACCTGTAAGACCCTGCTCATCACCAAATTTAACAGAGTGATATCCCAACCGGCGAAGAATTGTGAATAAGGTGTCGGCAGGGGAGATTTCAATCCTGTGTGAAATGCCATTTACTGTCAATTGGAGATTCATATCTTCTCCTTGGAATGGGGAACAAAGTGAACAATCAAAGCAGTTAAGGCGGTGAGCACCAATCCAACAGATGCCACCATCAGGGATTGCAGTAGTGAAAGAAAGCCTAAGAACATGCTAGAAAAATCGGGTAATGCCCAGGTGATTATTACACCGTTGAGTGAATAGCTCCACAGGATGATCAAGGCATGCAGGTAGAGAATAGAAAAAGTCAACGCAAGGGTATATTCAGCAGCACGGCGTGAGCCGTGAGTGGAGAGCTTTTTACCGAAAAACCCAAGCAACCATCCGATGATAAGAGCGATCATAGCCGTTATGGCGCAGTACTGGATCAAGTCATCCGCACTGATGACCGAACTTAGTGAATAAGTCCTGCCATCCAATACAGCATAGCGAAGATTGAAAATGGCCAAATAGGTGAACGCGCCTCCGAATATCCATGCAAGTGTTTTTCCGCGCTTTAAGAACAAGAGATAGGTCAGAATTAAAACTAGAACGAAGGCAAGAGTAAACCGAGGCAGACGTTCAGCACTCAAGCGTTTCTGCCGGGCAGCTTCCATCGTCTCCAGGAAGCCTGAGGTTGAATCAGGAGCGGGTTGTCTTTCGGCATGAACACCAATAGCAGCTTGATATGCATCCAACAATGCATACTTTTGTGTTGATAATGCATCGCTGATAATTATTTCTTCATTAGGAGCCAGTGTGAGTAATTCGGTGAGAGGTTGTCCCTGGCTGGAGGCGGGGATATTCATACCGAGTAAGGCAGCGACCGTTGGCGCAATATCAATTTGATAAACATCTTGGTAGTGTCCAGGCTTGCCGCCTGCACCGACAAGAAGGAATGGTTCGGTCAGGGTGACCGGCTCATTCCCGCCATGACCGCCGCGGTTAATTTGACCGTGATCACTAAGCACAATCAGAGTATCCTGGTTGAAATCCAGTGTTGCAGTGATTTCCCGGAGAAGATTATCAGAGCGGAAGGCGGCAGCATCCCAACGCGGATCACGCGGTCCACCTTCATAATGACCTGCAAAATCAACCTGATCAAGATGGATCAGGATAAATTGATAGTCACCGCTTATTAACCATGGTAAGGCCGCCTCGATGACTTCTCGATCAGCAGCCGCGTCTTCGCCGGGAGTATAAAAGCTGGCATCAACAGCTTGCTGGGGAATAAGTTTCTCGAACCAGTAGTAACCAGAAATGGCTGTTTTCAAACCCAAGCGATGAGCCGCGGTAAATAGATTATCTTGTGTCCAGGTAGGTGTATCTTCGTATTCCAGGTTCACCACCGGTCCATCGTTGATATCTGGCCAGGCACCAATCATCAATACCGAATAACCAGGGTCAGAATAGGATGGTGGTTGGCTATGCATTGTTGCCCAGGCTGCCTGTTGACGTAGTTCATTGAGATAGGGCATGACCTCAACCTTAAGGGAGGTATCCTCCCGAAGGGCATCAATTAAAACAAAGACCACACGACGTGTCAAGGGCTTTCCGACCGGTTTACCCGCGATTGGAGGATTCTGATGTAGAGGCGAGCGGTAGGCGTATAGTGAGTCCATCAAACCGGTTACCCATAAATAAGCGCCCGCAATCACCGCTATGCACCCAACAACACCCAGGATGATCCATTTGTTTTTTCCTATCCAGTGATCTCTCTTAAAGTACATTAATAATATTCAGTAGTATTAGGTGCTTACAATTTGCTTGAAAAATCGTCTCTTGTGAGTTGAATTTACACATCTAATTATCCTTCAAGCTCGTACAACATCGCTTCGTCAGAACCGCCGCAATTTCCATGCGGTATTCCGCGGAAGCCCATACGTCTGCCGCTTCTTGGAAAGCATTACGGGCGGTAGCCTCAATACCACTGGTTTCATTGCCATCCATGGCAAGCACAGGTGAGTCACCGAAGCCACCAAGAGCGAGACGGGTACGCCCAGAGGGCCATTGGGCGATGGCGACGCAAACTAGTGGACGATCAGCAGGGGTGCGAGCGATGTATTCAAATGCAAGTTTGACTTGGAGTGGGATAGTAATTTTGATGATGAGTTTATTCTTAAGAAGCTCCTTGCGGAGAGGAAACAGGTTTCCTATTGTTACGACCTGCTCATCAGGCAAGAGTATCAATTTCGAATCAAGGGCGAGTATGGCGGTGGAAAAAGTAGAACATCCTTTGCTGGAGACAAGAGCACCCGCGACTGTTCCTATTTGGCGCAGATTGATATTGCCTTCTCGTTTTATTGCGTTGATTAATGCTGTAGGGGTGTGCTTAGATTCAAGCAAGGTTTGCATGGTTACGGTTGCCCCGATTTCGAGATAATTGCCGTTTTTTCTGATTTGATTCAGGTTGAGAGTCTGCAGGTCCACGACAGCAAAGTCCACATTATTGGGCTGGTTGAGAACTGTTCCACCACCGAGGGGAACTGTATTAGGACGGGCGATGAGAATTAAAGCTTCTTCTATCGTCTTTGGACGGTAATATTCTGTAATCATAAGTACTCCGGTATCTGTCTCAAGAGAGACAAAACGCGTCCCTATTATACAGGAAGCCTATTTAGAGGGAATGGTATAACTGGTCATATGTGCTCGTCAGGATATACTCGCCAACCGAGTGCATCGAGGTTCTCCATATCGAGAGTTTCTTGGGGGACATCAATTAAAAGGGAGGTTGCCTCAGCTAGCAGTGTGCCATCCTCATCGAATATTCCCGCCCATCCTTCAGCCACCCGACCTTTGGTCTTGCCCGCTCTACCGATGATCTTCAACGGTTTTCCAACCGGTATGTTCTGGCGGTATTTTACTTCAATCTTGGCTGTATACATGAAGCGTGGATCAGCCGGGTCACCCATGTGGGCGCGGCCGCTGATTTCATCGAGGATGGTGGCTGCGATCCCGCCGTGCAATACACCGGGATAACCCTGAAAGTAGTCTGGGGCGGTATAGGTGGTTTCGATCACTCCGGGGGTTGTCTGGTATATGCGAAGTCTCAAACCGATGGGATTCTCCACTCCACAGACAAAGCAATGGCGTGAGTTTGGTTGGAGGGTCTGCAAAAGTAACTCCTGAAAAATGGATTGTTGCTTATTATAGCAAAGCATCGTATGCCCACGTGGTAGAATCGGCAACTATGTCGCTAATCCTGGCAAATGGAGGGTCATATTGTTCAATAGTATGAGGAAGATCTACAATGAGTTTCCTCTCAAGTTTTGGGTGTTGGTTCTCGCCAGTTTCATCGACGTTATTGGCAGTACGTTGATATTCCCATTCTTTGCTCTATATATCACTCAAAAATTTGGTGTCGGTATGACCCAAGCCGGCGTACTGCTTGGGATATTCTCTATTTCGGGATTAGTTGGGAGCATAATAGGGGGGGCGTTGACGGATAAATTTGGCCGGCGGGGAATAATGCTTTTTGGATTAGTTTTTAGTGGGTTTAGTTCCATCACAATGGGACTGGTTGGAAAGTTATATGTTTTCTACGGGCTGGCAGTTGTCGTTGGCTTACTGTCTAATATCGCTGGACCCGCGCGCCAGGCTATGGTTGCTGATTTATTGCCTGAAACGCAGCGATCTGAAGGATTTGGTATTTTGAGGGTTGCAGCCAATATTTCTTGGATCATTGGTCCATCGATCGGGGGCTTTTTAGCTTCAAAATCATACTTACTTTTATTTGTTTTGGATGCACTATTAAGCCTGATCACGGCAATCATCATTTACAAACTTATACCTGAAACAAAACCAGAGACGTCGGAAGAGAAAGAGCAGGAATCTTTATTGGAAACAGTTGTCGGGTACCGTTTGGTCATACGTGATACTGCATTCATCGCTTACTTGGTCGTTTCTATGTTGATGATAATCGTATACCAGCAACTTTATAGCACGTTGTCGGTCTATCTGCGTGACGTGCATGGTGTACCAACTCAAGGTTATGGTCTTTTATTGAGCTTGAACGCAGGACTGGTCGTATTGACCCAATTCTGGATCACACGCAAATCGAAGCGTTTTTCACCGATGTTGATGATGGCATTGGGAACAGGTTTGTATATGATAGGTTTTACCATGTATGGTTTTGTTACGGTTTACTTTCTATTCGTGGTTGCGATGCTTATCATCACAGTGGGCGAGATGATTGTCGTTCCTGTTGGACAGGCACTCGCGGCACGCTTTGCCCCAGAAGACATGCGTGGACGCTATATGGCTTTTTACGGCTTGTCTTTTACGGTCCCTCAAACTGTTGGACCCTGGGCTGCAGGAGTGATCCTGGATAACTACAATCCCAATTGGGTGTGGTATGGAGGAGGTATTCTTTGTGCGGTCGCAGTAGTTGGTTTTTATATCCTATATATTAAACTAAAAGCACATCCGTCATTTGCGCCTGAACCATAGGATAAGCAACCAATCCTTGCTTTTCGAGGAGAAAATTGGATAATAAAAGAGTAAACCATTCTTTTGGTTAGAACATAAAAATATAGAGACCTTCAGGTCATCATGGACGTTCTCTTGATATCATCTGTTTACGGAAATTAGAAACCAGTAACAGTCGATGTTCTATAGTCGCTGCCACATTTTCGGTGCGAATTCCCGTGAAAGGGCTGCGATACGCTCTTCGTCTAGAGCTAGGATCTTCTTGTCCTTCATAAGGATCTTTCCCTTGCAGACGGTTGTATCAACAGTTGCGTCGACAAGACCAAAAATGAGGTGTCCGAGGAAATTGGATTCATTTATTGGGGTAGGAGGAAAATAGTCGATTATTGCCAGGTCAGCAGGACAACCTGGTACTATCTCACCCAGGCGTGTACCGAACTGGCGCTTGCAAATCTCTGCGTTATTCTCCAGAAGCAATTTAGGAGCTTCAACGAAAGCAACCCGAGGATCTCGATTATCAAGTCGATGAAGCAAGTAAGCACAACGCATCTGGGCAAGCATATCAGAGGACATTCCGTCCGTCCCCAAACCTACCAGTACACCTTTGCTCAACAGCTCAAGCACCTTAGAGACTCCCACTGCGTTGTTCATGTTCGATTCTGGGTTGTGAACAACGATGGTCTTGGTTGTAGCAAGAATTTCAATCTCAGTTTTGTTGATATGGATGCAGTGTACAAAGATCGATTTTTCCCCAGTCACTCCTAATCTGTGCAATCGTTCCACTGTGGGAAGCCCATATTTAATCTTAGAATCATCCCTGTCTGCAGCATCCTCAGCCACGTGGATGTGACATCCAACATCAGCGTCTCGTGCAATACCCACACATTTTTCGACCGTCTCATCTGACACGGTGAAGGAAGCATGCAGCCCCATCATGGCAGTGATTTGTTCGTCACCTTTCCCGACTTTCTTGATAAAGCGCTCGTTCTCAGCGATTCCTGCGCCGGTCTGATTGCGATCGGAAACTTCGTAACAGAGAGAAGCACGAAGACCAGCCTCCCGGACAGCCTCTTCGATTATATCGAGTGAGCCATCACGCATCGAGGGAGAGGCGTGGTGATCAATGATAGTGGTTGTACCATTACGAATGCATTCTATTAAAGGAATCTTGGCAGAAACGGCAATATCTTCTGCGGAAAGGGCTTTATCAAGCTTCCACCATAGTCTTTCTAAGATTTCAACGAAGTTGGAGGCTGGTTCTCCTGGAGGAGCCATTCCACGCGCCAGTGTGGAGTAAAAGTGGTGGTGGGTGCATATAAAACCAGGTAGTATGATCTTTCCTGCACAATCGACAGCCACCGCTTTGGGAAAACGGTGCATCATCACAGAAGTATCACCAACCGCCACAATATGTTCTCCTTCGACAACTACTGATCCATTCTGCAAAAGGCGGTTCTCAGCACCCAAGGTCGCAACAATGCCATTCTCAAAGCGAGTTGTCATTTTATATCCTTTCTCTGCAAGCTAGAATATATTCATACTCATCATTATTCATCAATCATAATTTGAATGAATATCAGCAGCCTGTGTCATTACGAGCCTGGATCAATGCTCCTTCAACATTTCGAGCTCCTCGTAGCTGCGCGCCCGCATGGTGATTGCACCGACAAAGCACTTCTGTGCGCAAATTGAGCAGCCGATACACTTTGCCGGATCTGTCCATGGAAGGCGCTTTTCATTGAGTTCGATGGCGAGGTATGGGCAACGCGCGCAATTTCCACACGAAACGCATAAGTCGTGGTTGAAATCAGAAACCTTTTTTAACGGAGTGAGTTCCATGAAGTCGGTGATTGGGTTAGGTTGAGCAATTCCAATCAGTTCTCTAATAGAATTGATCCCTCGCTCCTGCAAAAGGTACGAAGTACCGGACTCTAGTTCATGAATGATATCAACACCTTGCTTCATAACAACAGTGCAAAACTGAACTGTCTTGACGCCGAGTGCAAGGAAATCCATTGCTGCCTTATAATTTACTGGGCCGCCGTTTCCAGAGATTTCAATCCCTTCTGGCACCGCTTGAGCAAGCGTTAGGTATGAGATAGGAGTCACGCCATCACCGCTCATGCCCACGATTACTCCCTCTTCCCACCGGTGGTCACCAGTGGCTGGCCGAAAGACGAGAGTGGGAAAGGTATTCGCCAGCGTAACCCCAGCCTTTTTATGGGGATACTTATCGAGAACCTGCCGAATTGCGCGCATTATTGGTACGATCGATGTCACTGAAGCAGTAAGTTTGAAGAGCTTCGGGGTATCGGGAAATCCGACCTCCATTATCCATTTGATGATTTTAGAAGTGAGAGCTGCATTTTGAGAAACGATTGCGCCCTCAGTCCCGTCACCACCTTGAGGACAAGACAGGGAGTATTCAATGCCCATTGCCCCTGCTGCTTCAAGCTTTTTCGTATTTGACTGCCAGACGGCCGCATCGGCATTATCGTTTCCTGTCACAGGGCCTCCAGTGGAAGCCATCGTAAGTCGATCAGGCCAACGTTTAACCAATTGCTCGACTTCCCGGCAGACGCGGTCAAGCGTGTGCCCCGATACATTATCGGCGTTCCCGTAAGTATATGGACTAAAAGTGAACATGTACTCGCCAGGAATGTGGATTTGTACGTTGTCGAAGGCGGTCTTCATCACACCTCCGGCCCAACCGGCTTCGTAGGCTTTTATCATTTGTTCCAATCCATCTGTTGGGGGCGCGGCTGAAAGTAGATATGGCGAGCGGATTGGATGTCCGAAGAAATCAGTCGTTAGTGAGACAGGTAAAGATTGGAAACCCGGCAAGGCGTAGTATGACTTCCTACCATTTTCAAACAAAGGTTTTTTCTGGGATTTCAAGTATGCGTCAATCTCGACAGCAGTATTCTTTCCGGAGGCGACAGCTTCAACTACTGTAGTTGGACCAGTCAAAATATCACCTGCGTAGAAGACACCATCGGTCTGGTCGAGGGGAAGATAGGAACGCATTCCGATCGCTACGACAATAGCGTTAATTTCATTCCTTGCGCTTGTTGTTCCGGGTAAATCGAAGACGTTGGAGGGGCTAAAGGATTTATCTTCGGGGAGTTGAACCTTGATGGTTTCGATACCCGAAATACTCTGACCATCCTTTTTAATCCGACTCAAGCGAATGCGTCCGTTTACCTCGATGTCATAGTCAAGAAGCTCCTGCCGTTCCCTTGCTGTAAGTGGCATCTCGGAAAGCTTCTCAAGCATAAAGAGTTCAACATGCCTTGCCCCCCGTTCTAGCACAGTAACAGCACAGTCGACGGCGGTTGCACCGCCACCAATCACCACCACCCGCCCATCGAAGCTATACGTTTTTGGGTTGACAAGTAGATCGACCATCTTGATGGCTAAATTTTCATTCTCTATACCAAGGCTGATCGGTTTCCAGAGACCAGCAGCTATACAAACTGCGTGGTAGCCTTGCGTGAGCAGTTCTTTAGGATTCTCGACATTCGATCCTGTCTTCACATTAATCTCACCCAGTGAGAGGATGAAGTCAATATCCGTCTCAACCACCTGTTTATTTAGGCGGTGGTCCGGCATAAGGTTCATCATACCGCCAAGACGACCTCGGCTCTCAAAAATATCAATGGCGTAACCCATCTGTGCCAGGGAGGCTGAGGCTGCGAGTCCAGCTGGACCACCACCTATGACTGCAACTTTCATTCCATTGGGTTTCGTTGTAAAGAATCTTGGGATTCCCCCCAGGCGCTTTGCCTTTTCAACCACTGTTGCCTGAATTCCAGGAATATTAATCGCCCCATCGAAGAGTTTGCGGGTGCAAGCAGCCATGCAGAGAGTGTCTGGACAGACTACACCACAGACACCACCAAGAGGATTATGGCGCATCACTTCAGCGGCGGAACGTTTGAGATCTGATGGATTCCCCAATCGTGCAGCCATGATAAAGTCGAAAGGTGAACAATTGCTAGGGCAAGCTGCCTTACATGGCTTCTCCTCACAATACTCACATCTGAATAATTCCGCCTGAAGTTGGCGTGAAGTCAAAATGAAGGAATCATCATATCCATTTTTCTCCATAGAATACCTCCTTGTTGTTTTCAAATCGGGCTATTTTGAGTATTAATAAAGAAGCATTATAGCATTCATCTTGAGTGCCTAGTCTGCATGTTCCAATTCCATGGGTTTCTAAGCTGATTGGTTCATATAATCAAAGGGGGCATTTCCCCGTAGCTTGCTGCTGGGAGGCTTCATAAGAATCATTCTTATCCGGTATATATCCATTTTATCAAACAGAGGGAAATTCATATTGGTTTATTTTATCCTTAGTTTTTCAAGTCCATTTAAAAGAATCAAATCTTCTGGTAAATCCAGATCAAGAGCAATGGATTGTAGTGTGCAGATTTCCAGATGGGCTCCGGCGTGGAGTGCCCGTTCGGAATGTCTTCTAAATGACCCGGGTCCGAAGTCATACTCTATCAACCCGGCTGGGGAGATCAGCAGAGCATTGGTGCCCTCTTGATGGCGATCAGGAGCTATAACTACCACAGGTGGATTGGTAGCTTGCTCAATCATGGTTAGAATATCTTCGCGAGCCAACAACGGTAAGTCAGCAGGTAGGACTAATACACCCTCTGTGGCATATCCCTGGGCAACTAAAGTAGCGCGGGTCAAGGCAGTGTTTAATTGTGGGGAACCGTCTTCTTGTAAGGTACGTGCACCGTTTTCGCGTGCAAGAGATAGGGCTAAGGGGTCACGGCTGACGACTAGAACTTGTTCAATTTCTTTTATGCCTACAAGTATTGCCAAGGTATGTTCCAGTAGCAACTTGTTAAGTTGAGTGCGCTCATCTTCTGATAATGTACTTGATAAACGCGACTTACCCCGCCGCAAAGGTTTGATGGGGACAATAGCCCAGATGGTCATGACGTTTTCTCAAGTAGTTCAGCAATAAAGTTTAGCACATCTCCCGCCAATCCTATCCGATCTGATGTAGTGTTCATCAATATATCGGTTACCATTGTTTGGATTCCCATCCCTCTAACCTCATTAGCGAGTTGAATGTCAACCTGATCAATGACAAAGCCGTGCAGTAAAGATCCATAGTGCCGAGCGATGGTAAGCGCTGAGGGTTCCATACCTAATTCGATGCATATCTTTGCTACTGGTCCCTTAACTGCACGACCACAAATTAATGGGGAGATTGCAACCACCGGTTTCATTTGAACCACGGTTTTGACACCTTCTAAAGCTAGTATGGGGTCAATACTCACCCATGGGTTGGATGGACAAAAAACAACTGCATCCGCTTCTATAATGGCTTTCATCACACCAGGGGCAGGCAGGGCAGCGTTGATCCCATGGAAGCGAAAACCTTTAACGAGCGGTTTACAAAGTTGGTGCACGAAGTACTGTTGAAAGGTGATTTCGCCTTGATCGACCGTATCCACAATAGTTGCAACCGGCTGGTCACTCATCGGCAAGACTGATACTGCTACACCCCAGGCATGGCAGAAGTCGCGTGTTATCTTGCTGATAGAATCGCCCTCACGAAGACGTCTGGTTCGTTCAAGATGCGTGCCGAGATCTTGATCACCCAGACGGAACCATGCTTGCCCACCGAGTTGCTCGACATTCGAGATGGCTTGCCAGGTCTCACCCAGGCGACCCCAACCAGTCTCGGGATTGGCTAGTCCTGCCAGGGTATAACAGATGGTGTCCAAGTCTGGACAAACATATAACCCGAGGTGTTCGAAATCATCACCAGTGTTGACAATGATGGTCAGGTCCTCGCTGGACATAACATGGGCTAAACCATGGGAGAGTTTTGCACCTCCTACGCCACCGGCAAACGCAACAATCTTCACGATTTCATCCAGATAGATATTTCTCGCACAGATTTTCTTGCGTGAGGCTCAGGCTCTTTAAATAGGCAACCAAGGGAAAACATAGCTTGCGGATACCATTTACCAGGTAGATCCAAAGCAAAACGAACAGTTTCGGATACGAATAGTGGACCACAAGTCCAAACCGAGCTAAGTCCCTCGGCATGGGTAGCTAACATGAACTGCAGTCCAGCCAAGATAGTTGACTGTACTGCCATTATCAGTTCTGCCAGGCCGCACAGATCATCGGCATAAACACCCATCTCATTATTATCCATGCTCAGGTGATTCGCAACTGGGGTGCTAAGAATGCGGTAACGTGAACGAATCAGTCGTTCGGAAATCTTGTTATCAGGTATACCGGATTTGCACAGATCACGATGGAAGTCTACACCCATGGCATCAGCTAACTTCACTTTCACATCGAAGCTTGTCAGTGTGGCGAAACGCCAAGGTTGGTGATTGTTCTCGGATGGGGTGAAAGTAGCCATCTCTAAAATGCTATGAAGGATATCTGGTGGTAGGGTTGTAGTAGAAAGCACCGGAAAGAACGCCTCGTGGTAGAAAGTCATCCAAATTAGTCACTCGTGTATATCGCTGCTCTTCCGCAATAATATTTCGATTCATTTGACATCTGAGTTGTTCAGCATCCTCAATGGTTATAGCAACTTTACCGTGACAAAGATCAGGTGCTATAGTAAGAAATCCCTCATCAGCCAGACGAATATAGAAATCTGTAAAATGATTTAAACCCCATCAAGCATGCAAAACTAATATTCCGGCTCGGGGATTTAATTTTAATTTTACAATGCAATGTTGCATTAGCCATCGACTCCTTAGCGAAACATGTCTTGGTCTTTTGGACGGATGATTTCTTTTAATTCACCCTCCTGCAATGGGTAGGGAAAACCGCGTACATGAACGACTGGTGTGCCCTCAGCTGCTTGACCCATGATGAGTGAGGCTGCCGCTGCCAGTTCATCTGCAGCACCAACCTGGGTGATACGCAGGGTGTAGCCATACAAGTCTGGCTTGCCACGCAAATCTACAAGCCCAGGCAATCCACTCAGGCCAATTGCTACACCAACCGTACCCATGCGCCAAGCGCGACCATGTGAGTCGATGATCAAGACACCAAGACGAGCGCCTGTGGTCTCTTCCATTTCACGTCGTATCATATTAGCAGAATAATCGGGATTTTCAGGTAAGAGTAATACCCATTCATTGGTTTCTGTCCAATTTCCTGCTACATTGGAGTGGTCGATGCCGGCGTTCGCGCATATAAAACCGAGTCTGTGCTCCACAACGATCGTACCTGGTCTTACACGCAAGACTGAGCGACTTTCACGGAGAATGAGTTCAACTAATTGGGGTTTCTTTTCACTGCGTGTAGCCAATATATTAGCATCAGGAGACGGATTGATGCTTGATAAATCAACCATTCTACCTTCAGATTTTGATACTATTTTTTGAGCAATAACAATAATATCACCGTCATGTAATCTAATCTCATTTTCGAGGAGAGATGACAAAATAATCTTTGCCAGGGGATCACCAATCTGGATCAAAGGAATATTAGAGAGAGGAGTCAGTATCAATTTCACTTCTTACGATATACCCCTGTAATATATTAAACTACGTGTGAAGAGCTGTATTTCATGTTGGGTTCGATTAATACTGATGTTAAACCTTCAACAACGACTGCATTTTCAGTTGAGCCAGCATCCCAACCGGTCAAACCAATAACATACATGCATACGCATTTCATTAGGGGTATATTTACTCATACCCCAGACCAAGAAGTCACAATTAAATGGTACATTATGCAAATTGTACCTTAGAGATATTCTGGAAAACCGTGAAAACCTTAACATTCTTACCCAATATTTCTAACTCAACTTGTGAGAGTAACTTCCTGCACGAGGGATATACACTTTACTCATTTAAGGTGGAATTAGAGAGACTGAGACGTCTTTCATGGTTATCCCTGCCAATTCAAATTATATTAACCCATGTGATCAATTGATATGTATGTTTACACATGTGCGATTAGACCCCCATGCCAAATTCTTGGGGAGCTGGTAGGGAAATGCCACGATCA